>UMDV01058591.1_pt1 | contig 31956 bp, 20 predicted proteins | sample 1964571 | NCBI WGS metagenome assembly UMDV01 (sample SAMEA4836002, study PRJEB28245) | human gut metagenome | biome: gut microbiome; material: fecal sample | place: Denmark | collected 2008 | reverse complement strand
TCGCGAAAGCTACAAGCCATGCAAAAAATAAAAATCACGCTGCTTCGTTGGGAGCTTGCTCACATAAGAAGCAGTGGGAGTTTTATTTTTTATAGGGCGACAGCCCGCGACCGAGTGAGCTTTGCTCACGAGGTTGGCATGGCTTGTAGCTTCACTATTATCAACATTCTCTCCTAACAACAAACAGGGGCAAAACATATGCCCCTGCTGCAAAATCACGCAGAAAGATAAATTTTTGAAACCTTTCCTTTCACTATTTTAACCCATGTGGAAATACCAGCCCAATTTTTCGTACTTTTAATTCCACGTTGTTTTGTGAACTTTTTAATTGCATAGGAATACTCTTCATTTCCCTCGCATTCTACCACTTTACAATTAGATGCAACCTTATACTTTCGTGTCTTTGCCTTGATTTTTTTACTTGTATCCCAATCAAACTTTTTCTTCACCTTGCTCATGCCACCCTTAATAATCAATTTTCCACCCCGATAATACATTTTAATACGACATCCAGCTTCGCCGCCCTGACTTTTTGTAAGCCCCGTTCCATAAAGCCAATACGAACTTGCCGCTTTAGCCTTACTTCCTCCGCTCCATTGACACAATCCTCCAACCAAAAGGGATAACACCAATAACTTTACAATAATCTTCTTTCTCATTTTTCTACCTCCTAAAACATTCTTGATTTCGATATTATATCAAGAAAAAAAAGAAATTTCTTTGGAATTTTTCAATATAATTCTACCAAGCAACTCTTTAACTCATTTTTCCCTTTAATGGTTGCCTTTTTCTGAATTTTAGGAGTGCTCCTCGCCCTTTCGCGATGTTTTACGCCACAAAAACAACTCTTTTAGGTGTAATTTCAAATTAGTGTTGCTTTTGATAGCAAGTTCCATCATTCCGATGCAACGCTTTTCCGCTTTTCAGACAATTTGCGTTGTTTTTCACGTTTTCGTCTCTATCCACACGCAACGCACAACACAGCAACACACAGCACAGCCGCCACGCAACTTAGCCATCACGCAACTTAGCCGCCATACAACACGAATGCGTCAAATCCAATGATTATACGTTGCCACGGTTCCAATCAGATTAATCGCAAACCCAAACACCAAAATCACCGTATTCCACTGCACAAACTTTTCACCCTTTGGTTTCCAGAGCACCAGGCCAAAGAACAAATACGGCATCATATCAAGCAGGTACCGGTTGCCAAACTGCCAGCCGCCAAGCGTTTTATGACAGCAGATAATCAACAAATGCGCCACCGCCAGAAGCGGAAGCATAATCAACAGTGTAAGATTTCCCTCTCTCTTTTTCACCAATGCATATATCCAAACGCCAATCATTGTAATAAAAATCGGTGCAATCAGCCAAAACGCCATTCCATCCGATGAGAAAAACGAAAGCGCACCACCGTTTCCCCCTGCTGCCGGCAGACGCAGATAATGCATTAAATTTTCTTTTAAATAAGAAAGATTAAACTGACCGGTCGTGGTTCTCGTAAACTCCGGCAGATAATTATGTCCAAATTCCGTGATATTGCCGAAGCGGGCATAATTGAGCGCCATATACGAAATTGCAATCGCACCACAGCCAATCGCCCAGTACCATTTTTCTTTTACAAGCTGCCATACTGTCCCTTCCGGATTTTCCTTTTTGTACCCTTTCACCAAAAGATAACCTAAAAGAATTCCATAGAGTGCAAGCATCGGACGGCATCCCACAGCACACGCCCAGAAAGTTAATGCCAGACCGCCTTTATTTCGCAGCGTATAATACAACGCCATCAAGCTGAGCGTAAAACTCATGCTCTGTGCAATAAACCACACATAGCCGTTCATTCCGACAAACAAATAACCGGAGGCAAAGTAAAGCATAAGCACCCAGAACAGTGAATACTGTTTCTCCGCACTTGCCTCTCGATAAAGTTTGACCGCATAAATACACCCGATTATCGTAACTGCAAGAGCAATCAAATGGTCCGGTGTATTTGTACCAAACAAGACAACAAACGGTATCAGTACATAGGAAGGAAATGGCGGAAAACTTACAAAATATTTTCCCTGATAAATGGCAAGTTCAAGCCACTCGTAATTCTGTCCTAAATCAAGTCTTCCCTTTAACCACGAATCCGTCTGCAAGGCATATGAATTATATGGATTACTCTGCCAAGGCCATTGTCCGGTAAATGCCGCAATCACCCAAAACGTACCAAGTAACGCAAGCGGCACAATGACATAAATCCAATCCACTTTTTCAAGCCATTTTTTCATACTCTCTCCTCCTATTTGTCCTCGTAATGCTCCAGAAAATGATGTTTTACACCATCTTTTTTATAAGCAATTACCGTATCTAGATTTACATTTTCCACACTCTTAAAAATATTTCCCTCAATAAAAGGATTTGTCTTCTTCAATTCATGAATCAGATTTTTAATTTCCAGCCGTTTCGAGCGGGTTTCCTCATTATCGCATGTTGTACAAGTGTCCGTAAATTTGCACGCACACTGAATAAATTTCAAATCATTGTAATCGCGCCACGCCTTAATGTCATCTTCACGAACAAGATACAGCGGGCGAATCAACTCCATTCCTTCAAAATTTGTGCTGTGAAGTTTCGGCATCATCGTCTGCACCTGCGCGCCATAGAGCATTCCCATCAAAATCGTTTCAATTACATCGTCGTAATGATGTCCAAGTGCAATCTTATTGCAGCCAAGTTCTCTCGCAAAATTATACAAATGACCTCTCCTCATACGGGCACACAAATAACAAGGCGATTTCTCAATATGGTAAACCGAATCAAAAATATTCGATTCAAAAATCGTAATCGGCACATTCAAAATTTTCGCATTGTTCTCAATCACCTTGCGGTTTGCCTCGCTGTAGCCGGGGTCCATAACAAGAAATTTTACATCAAATTCAAACTTGCTGAAACGTTTCAAGTCCTGAAAACATTTCGCCATCAACATCGAATCTTTTCCGCCGGAAATGCAGACCGCAATTTTATCTCCCGGTTTTACCAATTCATACTGCGTAACCGCTTTCGTAAATTTCGACCAAATATTTTTTCGAAATTTTTTATGAAGACTCCGCTCCACTTCTTTCGCCTTGTCAACGGCAGCATCTTGTTCTTCCATTTGACGAAAACGTGCCAAAAGCCACGAAGCATAGCCGCCCTGAAGGCTCACAGCATCGAATCCTTCTTCACAAAGTTTTTCCGCAACACCGATACTGGTCTCGCCTCTGCTGCAGCAAATAACAAGTTTTTTCGTCTTATCCACCTCAGGACTTGCCGAAATTTCATCTTTATCTAAATGCAACGCTCCATCTATGGCACCTCTAGCCACTTCTTGCTCACCGCGAATATCAATAATCTGATAAGTTTCCGGGTTCATTGCAAATAATTCATCTACTGTAATACTCATATTAACGCCGCTCACTTTCCGTCTGACACAAGTCTTTAACCACCTCACCGGCAATAATAAGCCCCGCAACCGAAGGTACAAATGCTGTACTTCCCGGAATATCCCGGCGCTCCGTGCACTTATGCTTTGCCCCCGGCGGACAGATGCAGTTTGTCCGGCAGCTGATTGCCATGTCCTCAATCGGGCGTTTCGGCTGTTCTTCCGAATACACCACCTTGAGTTTCTTCACACCGCGTTTCTTCAACTCGCGCCGCATTACTTTTGCCAGCGGACACACTTTTGTTTTATAAATATCCGCAACACGGAAACCGCTCGCATCTAACTTATTACCGGCACCCATACTGCTGATAATCGGTGTATTTGTCTCCTTCGCACGCAGGATTAACTCAATCTTTGCCGTCACCGTATCAACCGCATCAATCACGTAGTCATATTCCTCAAACGGAAATTCTGCTGCATTTTCCGGCAAAAAGAAGCACTTATGAACATTTACGACAGCATCCGGGTTGATATCTAAAATTCGTTCTTTCATGACATCAACCTTGTACTGTCCAACTGTTTTCCTCGTAGCAATAATCTGCCGGTTCAGATTCGTCAGACAAACTTTATCATCATCAATCAAATCAAATGTAAACACGCCGCTGCGAACAAGCGCTTCACATACATAGCCACCGACACCGCCAACTCCGAAAACTGCCACTCTGGCATTTTTCAAGCGTTCCATACCCTCTTTTCCCAACAATAATTCCGTTCTTGAAAACTGTGTCAACATCTTAGTTTCATCCTTTTCTTATCGCAACTGTTTCCGCATTTGTAAATACATTGTATACCGGGTTAATTCGTACAAAATACTCCGAAAGTCCCAGTTTCTTTCCAATATTTGTTTTTAAATCTTCCTTGTTCTGATCCGTCAGATTATTATAAGTAATCGGGTAAACCGATCCAGGTCCGCTGTTTTTCCATGCAATGCACTGAATTGCGCGTCCCATGCCGCTGAGTGTGTTATTTTTAATCGAAACATTCACACCGCCACTCACCAAAATACCACGGGTATCACTTTTTCCTTTTTGTTTTACATTGGAAATAACATTGTTCTCCAACACAGAATCTGACCAGTTCATCACGCGTACCGGCGAATCCCAGAGCATATTTTCAATGCGGTTATTTCGCAAAACAATATTCTTATGGTAAATCTGCTCTTCACCATTCGCACTATATTTATGAGTTCCAATCGCACGTCCCAGATTCGAGAATTTGCAGTTTGCAATTGTCACATTCTGATTCGGTGTCTTGTCATACGTGGACCAGTCATTGTGGAATCCCTGCGTTTCGCGATCAGGCGTATCCAGATTGATTGCCTCTTTTACATAATCTGAATTTTTCTTCACATTTTTAAAAGTACATCCGGTAACCGAAACATTTGCAGATGCATCCATTTCAATGAAATGTCCTACATTTACATTTTTAAAATTAATTTTTTCAATCGTCACGCCATCATTATGTGCTACATCAAAAGCAATGCCGTATTTCATGTATTTCATGTCAATTGAAACACCGCCTTTGCCGACAAAGTGAATGTTTTTCTCACCATTATAGGCACTGTAAACGCCTTTCTTTTTCGCATTTGATGGGCGAATCAACTGGAACAGCGTAATCGCTGCCGGCATCTTTTTCTTATTCGTCTTCGTTCCTTTTACAATTTTAACGCCCTTTTCAAAAATAATCGTAACATTCGATGGCACATGAATGGTATTGGTAATGGTGTACGTTCCCTTTTTCAAAATAAGCGTTCCTTTTCCCTTTTTCTGGAATTTCTCCATATAAGAACGAATGGTAAAATACATCCTTGTTTTTTTATTATATAAGGAAGATTTTGTAAACTTCGATGCTTTCAACGGTTTGCTTTTAGCTGTGATTTTATACACCTTGCCCTGTTTATAATCTTTCGCCTCCGTTTTTACTGTGCAGACACTCATGGCAAGCACAAAAAAAAGCGCTGCCGTCAGCATATGAAGTCCTATCTTTTTCCCTTTTTGATTTCTCATGTAATTCATCCTCTCTTTTTGACTTTTTATACAAAATCTGCTATCGTGTAAGATAGTTGCTTAACGTTTTTACGGTTGACAAGGAGATAACAATGTCAAATTTACGCTCACATCTTACCAAAAGCGATTTTATATTAATTCTATTTTTATTATTCATCGGTATCGGCATTACCGTCTGGATTTATTATCCAAAATCCACACCTGCCTCAACCGTTGAAGTCCGTGAAAATGGAAAATTGATTCTATCCTTACCCCTGTCAGAAAACACAAAACAAACGATTCGCTGTACAGACGGAGGAAGCAATCAATTCCTTATTCAGGATGGCGCCGTTACTATGACGGATGCAGACTGTGGTGACAAAACCTGTGTTAAAACCGGCTCAATTAGAGAAACCGGACAGTCGATTGTCTGTCTGCCGCACCGTCTTGTCATAACCATTACGGATTCTTCTTCGGATTCTGCACCGGATGCTATTGTACGATAATACCAAACAGGAGGCTTATATGAAACCGCACATCCACACAATCACTGAACTTGCTATTTTTACCGCCATCGCTTTCATATTCAGTTATATTGAAAGTCTTTTTCCGCTTCCTATCCCATTTCCGGGAATCAAGCTGGGGCTTGCCAACCTGGTTATTGTACTTGTTTTGTACAAAAACGGCCTCTGCCAAGCGCTTACCGTAAGCATTGTACGAGGACTGTTAAACGCTTTTACCTTTGGCAGTCTGTTCGGATTTCTATACAGCCTCGCCGGAAGCATACTTAGTCTTATTATCATGAATTTGTTGAAAAATAAAACCCACTTACACATTTCCGTTTTCGGAGTTAGTGTTGCAGGCGGAATTACACATAACATCGGGCAGTTTGCCGTAGCCGCATGGCTTGTGGGTCCTTCTGCCATCCTTCCTTATTTTCCTTTTTTGTATTTCTCCGGCTTAATTGCCGGCGGTCTGATTGGTGCCTTTGTTCTGCTTTGCCGACAAAGAATCCCACTCTTTAGCAGTACGAATTGAACAGCATACCGCTAAATGCAGATGCCTGATAAGCAGTTCCAATGTCGCTCCGATATAAATGCGCATAACTATAAACTTTCTTATCCACATACTCCATCGGATTCATACTCATCTGTTCCGCTTTCGATGCCAAATCCGTAATAAATTTCTCCGGTACTTTTATCTCTGCCTCATCTGAAAATGACAAAAAGCCATCGGAATCAATCGCAATTCCGGATTCAAACAATTCTGCCGTGTGTCCCTCCACAAGATAGCGCAGCTCACCGCCCGGTCTCGACGGCTTATGATTCGCCTCACCATACTCGTCACTGCGTTTGAGCAAACCATTGTACAACGACAAGACGCGGTTCATGTTATCCTCCACGTCCTCACTTCGCCCATTAAGCACATCCTGCGAAGCTTCTGAAAGTTCCATCGACATTTCCTTCACATTCAGCGCATATGCCTGCGTGTCCGCAGAAAGTTTCACCATAACAAGCGGATTCGCATTATTCAGGCTGACAATGCTTTTATATTTATTTTTTAATTCTCTTTTGTTGTGAATACTGTTTTTTGGTGACACTTCCGGCAGGAAGCCCCCAAGATATAAATTATATGCCGCTATCATAATCATCACGCCTTCCGTGGCTGTTCAAATTTCTCCTCTTATGTGTAATCATAAGTCTAATGATTCATTATCATTGTAAATCATTTTTCTGCAAAATGCAAATAAAATCTCCTTTTGTCCAAAAGCAGAAAAAGACACCGTGTCGGACCACGATGTCTTTTTCTTTTTATATACTACACGATATTTGCTTTTTTGCCAAGTCCCTTTCCCTGAAACAATTTCCGGTATTTTTTTAGTTTTTTCTTTGGAACCTGAATTTTTAATTTAACATTTGTTTTTTTGAATGCCTGCTTACCAACCTTTGTTATCTTTGTTGACAAAACCTTTATTTTCTTTAATTTAGACATTTTGTAAAACGCTTTTTTGCAAATTCCGGTTACGGCATATTGATACCCTTTATAAGAAACTGTCTTGGCTATCGTAATACTTTTCTTTGTCTTGTTTGCCACTCCGAGAACGGATACCGTCTTTACCTTTCCGGAAGACGTTGTAATTACATATTTCACTCCACCTTTTTTGATTATGGTTCCTTTTTTCGGAAGTTTTGTCTTTGCGTCAGATGTACCGGCAACCGGCTGACTGACACCTGGTTCTTCTGTCTGTTTCGGTGCTTCTGTTGGGGCAGCGGTTGGTGTTGCTGTCGGAAGCGGTGTTGGTGTTGCATCCGGCACTGACTTTTCAACAAGTGACGTTTGTGCTGTCATAAGTTCAACCGTACATTTTTGAACCTGTTCCCCGGTTACCGCCGGCGTAATTATCGCTTGTTCACCTGCCAAAATTGCATTTTTTAGTGCAGTTGCCGATACCTCTTCATACTTGGCTGCATCAATTTTTTTCGCCTTATCTAATTCATCCTTTAGAAAACCAACCAGCTCGTCTATTGTCACAAATTCTCCTGTCATAACGGCATTTTCCGCATGCATAACAAATGAAGAACCATCCAGTGCTTCCTGCTTTCCATTTACCTTAAAGGAACCTATTTTCAAATAGTATCCTTCATCTGCCTTTACACTTACCTTTACAATGTCACCAGCATGATATGTGGATTTTTCTCCACTTATCTGACCATGCTTCGTATTTGTATCCATGGAAACTTCATATGCTGTAATCATTTTATTATACACAACATCTGCCCAGCGTTTTCCGTGTTCAATCAAACCAAGTTTGCTCAGATGAAGATTATCCGTGTGTCGATACTCACCCTGTAAATCATCGGTCGTTGGTCCCACAAAAATAGTTTCATCGTTGCAGGCCGCACGCTGGGTCTCTTTCATGGATTCCATTTTCTTCGTATTATTGTAATTGCTCCATGCATAGGAAACCTGCGCAATGCACCAATTCAAATTATATCCGGCATCTTCTCTTGTCTGTGCAATTAACTGCTGTAAAGAAGCCAGATATTTTTCGCGCTTTGTTCCATCCGTATCAGCCTCTCCCTGGTGAAGCAAAAAAGCACGATACCCATATGGCTTCAAGTCATTAATTGCATTTTTAATTGCAAAATAATGTTTTGTACGAAGTTCCTCAATTTTAGCAGAACCAACACCCGTTGATACAAAGCCAACCGGAACACCAGTCTTCTGTGTCAGGGCGTCTCCCATGGAAGGCCATGCGGAGCCACCGCCATTACCGGTATTAAATCCACTTTCACTCGGCTGACTGTCCTCACAATGCTGCCACGTGTTAGTATTCGGATTATATGCTGATACTAAATCTGATTGAGCAGTTGTTTTTTCGCCTCCAAAGTTACAGGAATTTGACTGTCCACCGGTAATAAAAACTTCACCGACTCCAACTTTTTCTACTGTTTTACTCTCACTTCCCGCATTTACAATCAATGTATACCAGCCACCTCCGGGTACATTTGCAATACTTCCTTCATATGTATTACCTTCCCCTTTGGTTAAAACCGCCGTTTTTCCTAATTCTTTATCTCCGTCATAAAGTTTTGCCGACACCTCCCCGGTTCCACTGTACTCAATAGAAACCTTTACGTTGGCATAATTGTTATTGTCCCTTTGATAAATTGCGCGCTCGGTAGGAATTTTAACCTCCAATTTTTCCGCCGCTTTTCCCGACTGCGGCGCAAAACAAATCCCCGCCATCATTGCCATCGTAATCACCGACCATTTCATGATTTTTTTTAATTTCATTAATACTCTCGCTTTCCTTTGATAACGAAAGAGACCTGCAAAAAGAGCAGGTCTCTTTCATCGCAAATACTATTTTACAAATGTTATCTTAGTAATCGTCACAGAGCCTGCGTACCCTGCCTTTCCGGCATTGATTACAACAAACGGTTCTGTACCCTCTTCTTTTTTCACATTGGAAAGATTTACCTCAAAATATCCTTCTGATGTAACACCATACTTAGGATCTGTTACATCTTTACCATTCACTTTATGACCAACAATTCCGTGGAATTCGAAAGTCGGATCGGATGCTGTAAATTCAATCTGGCATTTTGAATATTGCTTAAAATCAATATCACTCGGAAGCATAACTTTTGCTGTTGGAGCCCACTGTGCCAGTCCGCTTTCCACATAACTTACAGCCTTTGGAAGTTCCGACACAAGACTATCTTCTCCTGCTGTTACCGACAGATACGTAAATGTTCCTTTAAATCCGGCAGTTCCTGTGCCTACATGAACATAAACCTTATCATCCGCACCGATTTTCTTCATGTCATCAGCAGTCAATGTTAGATTTACCTCGCCGCCTGTCTTGCCATAGTAATCTTTAATTGCCGGGGAATTCCATTTGTCACCGGTCTTTAATCCAATGTTAAATCTCTGTGTATCTTTTACGTCAGTATCTCCTTCCATCGCTGTGTACTTTATCGAAATAGTTGTTCCTTCTTTACTCAATTTTGACTTATCAATCTCAAAAATTCCCATAGAAGCATACAGAGCAAATCCATTAGGTACATACGTATAAGATGCACCTGCTCCTAAATCATCACCTTCTAAAACAAGGTCAGAAGCGACTACCGTAACATCATATTTGTCATATGTAACAATGCCGGTATCGGTTGTAATTGTTGCTTTAATCGTTGCCGTTCCTTCTCCAACCGCCGTTACTGTTGCCGATGCGCCACTTGCACTAACCGTTGCTACCTCTTCATTGGAGCTTGTCCAAACAATATCACCGGTTACCGCACATCCAGTAGTGCTTACACTGGCATTTAAATCAAGAGTATCTCCCTCTTCCAAATCAAGTCCTGCCGCACTTCCTGTCGCTGTTACCACAACCGCAGCACTTCCGCTTGCCACACCAGGTGTTGGTGTCGGCTCTTCCGGTTCTGATGGTGCAACTGTTGGTTCCGGCACATCATCTTTTCCCATAAGAATAATGGAATAAATATTAAAATTGCGATTTGGTAAATCGTCACCATCCGTATGATATGCATTGTATTTCAAGCGAATACCGTAAGCAAGTGTTCCCTCTGCCAAAGCAGCTGCCAAAGCATCACTAATCTGGAATTCAAACACTTGTGCTTTACCGGCTTCTGTAATAGCACTGTACTCACTGTAGCCATCAAATACGTCAATTCCACCACCCCATACATTTGCCGGATTGCTCTTAAGCAATTCACAAACAACAGGTGTATCTGCTGCATCTGATGACGCTACAATACGAATGGATTTGTATTTGGATAAATCAATTCCGGACTTGTCTGCATTGGTCCAGTATGCTACACCACCACCGCTAAATTCTCCGGTCGATGTATAGCTTACACCATTTCCTTCATAATAAGTAATGGTATCTTCCAATACTGAATTCTGACCGTATTCATTTTCTTTTGTCAGGTCAATTTTAACATCGTTTTCACCAAGATCCGGAAGTGGCATTGGTGTCGGTGTTAAAGTTGGCTCTGCCGACGGTTCTTCTGTCGGCGTTGCAGTAGGCGTTGCCGACGGTTCTGTTGTTGATGTTGCAGTCGGTGTCGCTGTTGGCTCTTTTACCGGTTCTTTTGTTGGACCATTCGTTGAACCGTTTGTCGGTTTGTTTGTGGTCTTAGCCGGTTCTGCGGTAACAACAACTTTTTTGGCACTGCTTACTTTCACCGTAATCGTCTTTTTCACTTTTTTCTTTCCATTCTTCATTTGAACGGAAATTTTTGCAGTTCCTTTTTTTAAACCTTTAATTGTTGCTCCCTTTTTGGATTTCTTTGTGAGTTTAACAATTTTGGCTGCTTTTTTTGTTACTTTCCAAGTAACTTTCTTTGCATTTTTTACTGTCACCTTTTTTGTTTTCCCCACTGTAACGGAAACCTTTGTTCTACTCAATTTTGGTTTTTTTGCTTTTGCATCAGCAGATACGCCCGACATCTGCGGCACAAGCAGGGCAGCTGTTAATAACAGTGTAAGCCCCTTTGCACGAAATACATTTTTTCTCATGCTCTGATTCCTCCTTTTTGACTTTTCCATCAAAACCCCAAAAAAGCAAAATACTGCCATTGTTTTCACAATGACAGTATTTTTAGTTATAAGCGTTTGTTTTGAGGGAAAGTAAATATTGATTTACTTGAGTATTAGTATAACTCACTTCCTGCAGCAAATCCATGATATATCTTGAACGAAAATTGATTTATCATGCACACTTTACGGCTGAACCAAATGTTCTTTACGATAATGGCTTGGAGAACATCCTTCATGCTTTTTAAATTGGCGGCAAAAATGCTCTACATTGCGATATCCACACTGCATACTAATCTCACCAACATCAAAGTCACTTCGAACCAAAAGCATCTTTGCCCGAATCATCCGACTCTCAATCACTTCTGAAATACATGAAATATTTGCAAAATTTTTATACACTTTCTGAAGCGAGCGTGGACTTAGATTTATCCGCTCTGCCATCATTTCCAACGTCCAGTCATATTCCGGATGTGCATAAATATCCCCGCGCAGTTTTTCTAAGAGCGGCTGATACCTGGAGCCTTGCTTAGGAAATGCATAATCATGAAACCAGTGGAAAATAATATGCATTAAATCCGAAATAATATATTCTTCACTTTTACTGTGCCAATAATTCTCGCAGGCAACCATATGCCAATAAACAAGAAAATAGTCATAATTTGAACAGAAAATAGGAACTCCAAACGGCACATAGCCTTCGGCAAACAAAGGCTCATCACAATCGAATCGTATCCATGTGTATGTTAATCTTCCTTCTTTCGCATGATAATGAACTCTCTGGCCGGGCTTATAAATAATTCCGGTATGTGCCGGGTATGGACGCATCTCGCCATCCACTTCTATCATCGTATCGTTTTCAAACAACATCATCTCATACTCACCTTCAGCAAATACAAGATTATCCTCAAACCCCTCCGGCATACATTCACGTTCGACTGCATATATAATTCGAAACATGTATTAAACACCTCCTCAACTATTAGTGCTATTATAACATGTCCTTTTGAATTATAGCAACACAAAAGGAACAGCACACCACAATCTTTTATGGTATGCTGTCCTTTTATACATCTACAAAACAATACTATTACTTTTTAAAGCTCCAAGAATCCATACGAACATCCAGTGCATCAAACTCAAAATAAATGGTATGCTTTCCTGTCAGCTTTTTACCGAGTTTCTTTGTAACCGTCTGGTAAGAATCCGATGTGGAATCACCAAGTTTCATGGTAATTTCAGATGCTCCATCCGTTCCAAAATCAACATCCGCCACACCAATATAAGCACCAATCTTTCCATTGTATACGGAATAATTTACGGTCCAGTCTTCGTTGGACGCTTTTTCATTATTAATAACAGTTCCTACCGTATCTGCCATCGCAAATGTTTCTGCCTCAACCGTCTGATAAGGATTGATTGTACCAACCGATGATACACCGGTCTTTGTCATCTTTGTATCGGCAATCGTTCCATCCGCATTTGTAAAATCTCCATTGTCACCAAGATTTAACTCATTTACATAAGTCGTACGGTAATCCTGTTTCGTGCCGACTGCTATTGTGTCTTTCTTCGTATGATAAAATGCATACAGTTTACCATTAAACTTTGTAAAACAGTGATGGTTATTACCGGTTACTCCAAAATATGCACCCGGATTTTTCAAAACACAGCCAACATATTTAAAGTCACCCATTGGGCTGTCACTTACCATTACCGCAATGTTTGCCGCCGGGCAGTCTGCACGGTCAATGGCAACACCATCAATGCTTCCGGTCCAGTTTGTGCAGTAACTGTAATAATACTTATCTCCGATTTTGTTAATACCGGAATCTTCAAACATGAATGGTGCATCAATCATTTTTGCATCCCCATCTACACTAGTCATATCGTCACTAAGTTTTACAACTCGTGCACATTTAGGATTGCGGATAAAGTCTTCTTTCTTTCCATCGGTATTACCAATACCACCAAAATAAAGGTAGCCGGTTCCGTCATCGTCAACCAAAACTGCAGGGTCAAAGAGCCATCCAATTTCAGATTCTGCACAGCCGGTAATGGAGCGGTCAATAATTGGTTTGCCAATCGGATCCGTCCAAGGACCGGTTGGGCTGTCTGCCGTCAATACACCAATACTGCTTGCGTTGTTCGCAAAATACAGGAAGAATTTCTCTTTGCCGTTAATCTTCTTATGACATACTGCAGGTGCCCATGAATTTGCCGACCATTTCGCAGCTCCTTTGTTTCCGGATACTGCAATCGTTCCATGATCTGTCCAATTCACCATATCGGCAGAAGAATAGCAGTTCAATGATTTAATTTTGCTGTAGTTATTATCTGCATTCGCTGCTGCCTCGTACTGCTGGGAATCATTTGTTCCATAAACATACACTCTTCCGTTGTACTCCATCGCCCACGGATCCGCCGTCAAACGGGAAGTCATAATCGGATTGCCGATTTTTCCTTTAACAAGTCCTGTACTAAGATCCGGAACGCCTGCATCTTTATCCGCTGTTTTGGCAACTCCTGTCATGGTTACCTCATCCAGGTAAAAGTCCATATCATTATTGGATTGGTACACAGACTGCCAGTAAATCAAGATCGTTCCCGTGTGCTCCGGCACCTTCATAGTTGCCTCACATTTTGTCCATGTAGAATCCAAAAGTTCAACGGACGTAATTGAATCGTAATGAGTGGACTCATCATCCCCTACATACTGCACGGAAAGATCCAATTTCTGATCCTCGCCTGTTTCCTGCTTTGCATAAAAAGAAATCGCATATTCATTGTCTGTTTCAACCAAAGAAGAAACATCAATTGAAGCACCATGCCAGTCTTCTGTACGTCCTGTTACTTTAGCGCTTTTCTTTGTGTTATTTGCTCCATCATCAACAACTGAAATAGAAGCTGAACCACGAGAAGCCATTGGCTCATATTCGCCCTTTTCCATGTCCGCATTAACAAGCATTGCCGGCGTTGGTTCCGGTGTGGCATCTGCTGATTTGGTCGGCTCCGGTGTTGGCATATGTCCAAATCCATCAGCCTCAGCAATTAAATTAGAATCCTTAATTTCGTCCGTATACACTTTTACCGATGTGCCTTTTACAACCGGTGTCGGAGTTGTTTGTGCCGGATTTGGCTTTTCTGTTGCTTTCGCAGTAGCCTTTGCCGTAGGTTTTGTCGTGTTTACTACGTTTTTATCCGGTCCTTTTTTCCTCGTCACCGTTACCTTAACAGTTCCAAGTTTTCTCGTTTTCCCGTTCTTTTTTACTTCTTTTACCGTAATCTTGGCTGTCCCCTTCTTCTGACCGGTCACAACACCCTTTTTCGATACTTTAGCAACCTTTTTCTTGTTACTCTTAAATGTGTACTTGCAGGATTTTTTCTTTTTTACAATTTTAATTGTTTTCTTCTTTCCTACTGTAACACTAATTTTCTTTGTCTTTAATTTTGCTTTTTTCGCTTTTGCCCCTGCATCCGGCGCTGTCATCCCGCCAAGTGTCATTGACAAAGCTAAAATCCCCGATAAAACAACCCCACTAACTCGTTTCCATTGTTTCATGGCAGTTCCTCCTTTACATTATATAGTTATTATATTGCATTTATAGTAACACAAAAAGAAGTTCCCTGCCATGATGATAAACGCATCGTTTTTGATATATTCGGCACACTCATTTAAGCAGCAACATCGGATTTACCGTGGTTTTATTCTCCTTCACTTGAAAATAAAGGTTTGTTCCTTCTTCTTTATAATACTTTGTCGGCTCTGCAATTTTCCCGAGGACCTGTCCTTCCGAAACCATATCACCTTTACTTACAGAAATATCTTTTAACTGTCCATAAACAACGGTAAAACCATCACCAATTGATATCGAAACCGTACGACCGGTTTCTTCAGAAGTTTCCACCGATTCCACGATACCATCCGCACTCGCTTTTACATCCATTCCTTCTTTGGCTTCTAAAAGAAGTGCCGGATTTGTGCGGTACTGTGCCAGCGTCTTAAAATATACCACTTTGTCTGCACTGTACTCCATCAGCACATCGCCTTTTATTGGCCAGGAAAGGCCCTCTTCCTGATTAAACGATAATTGCTTTTTCGCAGGTTTTGCATTGGTCTGTACAGATTTTTTCTTACGTTTTTTTGTTTTCTTTTCTTTTACCTCGGAATTTGCATGATTGCTGGACGCTTCTTTCGTCTCCGGTGTTGCCACCGCGGTCGCCTGCGGGGGATTACTCGCCAAAGCCACCGGCTCCTTTTGTTCACTGCGGTTCATATTGATGCATAACGCCGCAAAGGCACCAATTGCAGCAATGCCACAGGCTAATGATATATAGAATCCTTTTTGTTTAAAAAACATACTATCACCTCACAAAAATTGTTTGATGATAGTATGTTCGATTTTAAAATGATTTATTCAATTTTATTACAAAGTAACTTTCTCCAAATGCCAAATCTCTTTCGCATATTCTTCGATGGTGCGGTCGGAAGAGAATTTACCGCATTTAGCAGTCTGGAGCATTGCCATCTTCGCCCATCGCTCCTCATCGCGGTATGCTTCTTCTACTTTCTTTTGTGCCGCCTCATAAGAACGGAAGTCTTTCAAAATAAAGTACTGGTCCGCACGCTCATAGCCGTTTGTCTCAAGCAGAGAATTGTAAATCTCGCGGAACAATTCAAGATTTTCAGGGGAATATGTTCCATCGATCAACTGGGTAAGCACGGCACGGATATCCGAATCCATGTTGTAAATTTCTTTCGGATCATACTGGTTATTATGCTCAAAATCAATTACTTCCTGTGAGGAAAGACCGAAGATGAAAGCATTTTCCTCGCCCACTTCTTCTACGATTTCAACATTGGCACCATCCATTGTTCCAAGGGTCGGTGCACCATTTAACATAAATTTCATATTACCGGTACCGGATGCCTCTTTACTTGCAGTTGAAATCTGCTCTGATACATCGGCAGCGGCAAAAATAATTTCTGCATTGGACACACGGTAGTTTTCAATAAATACAACTTTGATTTTTCCTTCAATCGAAGCGTCATTGTTTACTACGTCAGCAACACTGTTAATCAGTTTGATAATTGCCTTTGCTCGGCGGTATCCGGCAGAAGCTTTCGCACCAAAAATGAAAGTACGAGGATACATATCCATACCCGGATTTTTCTTCAACTGATTATACAAATACATAACATGCAAAATGTTAAGCAGCTGGCGTTTGTACTCATGCAGACGTTTTACCTGTACATCGAATATCGAATGAGGGTCTACTTCAACACCATTGTGCTCCTTAATATACTTCGCAAGACGAACTTTATTCTGGAATTTGATATTCATAAATTCCTGCTGTGCTTTTTTATCATCCACAAAAACAGAAAGTTTATCAATTTTAGACAAGTCTGTAATCCACTCATCACCGATTTTGTCTGTTACCCATGCAGCAAGTTTCGGATTTCCATGAAGCAGGAAACGACGCTGTGTAATACCATTTGTCTTGTTATTAAATTTCTCCGGCATCATTTCATAGAAATCTTTTAATTCCTGATGTTTCAAAATTTCCGTATGAAGCCTTGCCACACCATTTACCGAAAATCCGGCAGCGATAGCAAGATGTGCCATCTTGACCTGACCATCATAAATAATTGCCATACTTTTTACTTTATCCTGATTATCCGGATACTTTGCCTGAATCTCATTCTGGAAACGACGGTTAATTTCCTCGGTAATCTGATAAATTCTAGGAAGCAGACGGGAGAATAACTCAAGCGGCCATTTCTCCAATGCTTCCGCCATAATTGTATGGTTTGTATAAGCACAGGTACGGGTTGTGATATCCCATGCATCATCCCAATCAAGACCATATTCATCTAACAAAATACGCATCAATTCAGGTACTGCTACCGTTGGATGGGTATCATTTAACTGGAAACATACTTTTTCCGGAAGACCATGAATGTCATTGTGGTTTTCCATATACTTCATAATCGCACGCTGCACGCTTGCCGATACAAAGAAATACTGCTGTTTCAAGCGAAGTTCTTTTCCTGCCATATGGTTGTCATTTGGATACAGTACTTCACAAATAGTACGGGCAAGGTTCTGCTGCTCAACTGCCTTCTGATAATCACCTTTATCAAAAGAATCCAGATTGAAAGTATCAATTGCCTCAGCATCCCAGATACGAAGTGTGTTTACAATGTGGTTTCCGTAACCGACAACCGGCAAATCATAAGGCACTGCCATTACGGACTGATAATTTTCCTGTACAAAACGATCCCTTCCGGTCTTTTCGTCTTTCCTTACCGTTACATAACCGCCAAAACGTACTTCAACGGCATATTCCGGACGCTTCATCTCAAATGGATTACCATCTTTTAACCAGTCATCCGGTGCTTCAATCTGGAAACCATTTTCGATTTTCTGCTTGAACATACCATATTTGTAGCGGATACCACAGCCATAAGCCGGATAACCAAGTGTAGATAAGGAATCCAAAAAGCAGGCTGCCAGACGTCCAAGACCACCATTACCAAGAGCTGCATCCGGCTCTTCATCCTCAAGCAAGTCTAAGTTTACACCCATCTCGTCAAGTACCTCGCGTACAACTTTGTCCTCTTTGAGGTTGATAATCATGTTACCAAGTGCACGACCCATCAAAAACTCCATGGACAAATAGTAAACTGTCTTCACATCCTTTTTCTCATAGGCTTTGTGCGTTGCCATCCAGTCATCAACTACGATATCTTTGATTGCATAAGAAACTGCCTGAAACAACTGCTGTGGAGTTGCCTCTTCAACCGAACGGCGGAACAACAATTTCATGTAGTTCGAAATGTTATTCTTCAATTCCTTTTTCTTTTCCTTTTCCGTTACAAATGCCATAAATTACCTCTCTTTCTGTAACAAACTCTTCGTTACGCTTCCACTTTTGTAACACCCAGTGTAACAGCCTCACCGTTAATTTTCCAATCTGCGGTGTAACCTTCTACTTTATCCAAAATAACCTCATCTGCCAAAACATCGGCTTTAATCTGAGATTCATTTGCTTTGATGATTTCTTTAATCTTATCATTTCCCTGCTCGTAAACACGGATATGGTCAACCACTTCAAAACCTGCATCTTTACGCATGGTCTGAATTTTACTGATAACCTCACGCACAAATCCTTCCTCGATTAACTCCGGTGTCAGGTTTGTATCTAATACAACGGTAATACCGTGATCTTCCTCGCTCACATAGCCATCCATCTGTGCTGTTTCTACCAGCAAATCCTCTGTTGCCAGCACTTCATCTACGCCGCCAACCGTAACAGTCACTTCACCGGAAGCATTCAACGCATCCATCGTAGCATTGCCATCTAATCCGGCAAGCACTTCTTTCAATTCGTTCAAACGGCTTCCGAAACGGCGTCCGAGAGTACGAAGCTGCGGCTTAAACTGATATGTCGTAAATTCTTTTGTATCATTGGTAAATACAACTTCTTTTACATTCAGCTCATCTGCAATGATTTCTTTATAGAAATCGGACAATTCGCCTTCTGCCTTTACATACATTTTTCCAATTGGCTGACGGTTTTTGATATTTGCTGTATTACGGCATGCACGGCCAAGAACAACAATGTCCAAAAGCTGTTTCATCTGTGTCTCAAGTTCTTTGTCAATCCATTCTTCCTTAACTTTCGGGAAATCACACAAATGAATACTTTCCGGTGCTTTTGAATCCAGATTGCACACGAGATTCTGATAAATGCTCTCGGTCATAAATGGAATCATCGGAGCTGCTGCCTTACTGATTGTTACAAGTGCCGTATACAAAGTCATGTAGGCATTCATTTTATCCTGCTCCATGCCTTTTGCCCAGAAACGATCACGACAGCGGCGCACATACCAGTTACTCATATCTTCCACAAAACTCTGCAGTGCTTTTGCGGTCTCCGGAATTTTGTAGTTGTCAAGGTCCTCATCAACTTCTTTAACCGTCGAATACAGACGGGACAAAAGCCAGCGGTCCATAATCGAAAGTTTATCATATTCTAATGTATGCTCGGTTGGATTAAACTGGTCAATCTCCGCATACAACACATAAAAGGCATATGTGTTCCACAGTGTACCCATGAATTTACGCTGTCCTTCGGTAACTGCTTTTCCATGGAAACGGTTCGGCAGCCATGGCGCACTGTTTACATAGAAATACCAGCGGATTGCGTCTGCTCCATAATTTTCCAGAGCATCAAACGGATCTACGGCATTTCCCTTACTCTTACTCATCTTCTGTCCATTTTCATCCTGCACATGTCCAAGAACGATTACATTTTCATATGGTGCTTTGTTGAAAAGTAAAGTAGATTCTGCCATCAGCGAATGGAACCATCCACGTGTCTGGTCAACCGCCTCGGAGATAAACTGGGCCGGAAACTGTTTCTCAAACACGTCTTTATTTTCAAATGGATAGTGATACTGTGCAAATGGCATCGCACCGGAGTCAAACCAACAGTCGATTACTTCCGGTACACGGTGCATAACTTTTCCACAATCCGGACAGGTAAAGGTTACTTCATCAATGTATGGACGGTGGAGTTCTACCTCAGCGGCTTTTGGATCTCCGGCACGCTCTGCCAGTTCTTTTCTTCCGCCGATACATTCCTGATGTCCACATCCTTCACACTCCCAGATGTTTAATGGAGTTCCCCAATAACGGTTACGGGAAATTGCCCAGTCCTGAATATTCTCTAACCAGTTTCCAAAACGTCCTTTTCCAATTGACTCCGGAATCCAGTTTACAGTGTTATTATTTTTAATCAAATCGTCTTTTACTGCTGTTTCACGGATATACCAGGATTCCCTTGCATAGTAAATCAACGGTGTATCACAGCGCCAGCAGTGTGGATATTCATGCTCAAACTTCGGTGCATCAAACAACTGTCCTCTGGCATCTAAGTCTTTTAATACCTCAGGGTCCGCTTTCTTTACGAAAATACCTGCAAATGGAGTCTCTTCTGTCAACTCACCTTTTTCATTTACAAACTGCACAAAAGGAAGGTCATAGTTTCTTCCCACATTGGCATCATCTTCACCAAATGCCGGTGCGATATGAACAATACCGGTACCATCGGTCATCGTAACGTAAGTATCACAGGTTACGAAAAATCCTTTTTTGTTCTGCTTATCAGCACACTCTTTCGCGCAGGCAAACAATGGCTCATATTCTTTATGCTCTAATGCGGTTCCCGGGAAACTCTCTAACACTTCATAAGCCGGCTCATCATCTTTTGCCAGTTTACCAAGTACCGTATCCAAAAGATCCTGCGCCATATAATAAGTATAGCCATCTGCTGCTTTTACTTTACAGTAAGTATCATTCGGGTTTACACAAAGAGCCACGTTACTTGGCAGGGTCCAAGGTGTTGTCGTCCATGCAAGGAAATAGGCATCCTCACCTGTCACCTTAAAGCGGACAATAGCAGAACGCTCTTTTACGGTTTTGTATCCCTGCGCAACCTCCTGTGCGGACAACGGTGTACCACAGCGAGGGCAGTAAGGCACGATTTTAAATCCTTTATACAAAAGGTCTTTATTCCAGATTTCCTTCAATGCCCACCACTCAGACTCAATATAATTGTCATCATATGTGACATATGGGTCATCCATGTCAGCCCAGAAACCTACGGTATCGGAAAAGTCTTCCCACATACCTTTGTATTTCCAGACAGATTCTTTACACTGATTGATAAATGGTTCCATACCATATTCTTCAATCTGCTCTTTTCCATCCAGACCTAACAGTTTTTCTACTTCCAGCTCAACCGGCAAACCATGCGTGTCCCATCCGGCTTTACGCGGCACACGATAACCTTTCATTGTACGGTAACGCGGAATCATATCTTTGATAACACGGGTCAGCACATGACCAATATGCGGTTTTCCGTTCGCAGTTGGCGGTCCATCGTAAAACATATACGTTGGTGCCCCCTCACGCAGTTTAATACTTTTGCGGAAAATATCTTTGTCTTTCCAAAACTTTTCTACTTCTTTTTCTCTCTCGACAAAATTCATGCCTGTTGATACTTTGTTATACATAGTTACCTCCATAAAAATAAAATAAAAAAGCTCCCATCCAACTAGGATGAGAGCCTAAACTTTCATTATACCACCTGTCTTCTACGTCAGGACTGTGAGTGTTTCACAAACCGAACATATATCCTTTTAACGGGGAATACCGGCGCAGTCTACTGGATAAATACCGTTCGACTTTGCAGCTAAGGAGTGATATTCGCCTATGCTTACTGGTGCCGGATTCTCACTATCGCCGGCTCACTGAAACACTTCCACACAGGGTACTGTCTCCGTCAACGCTTTTCTCTATGAGCATTTTCATGATAGTACGATTATTTGCAATTGTCAAGAGTTTGTTATTTCTTGCCATCCAAATCAAATTCACTGACAATCTGATTTAAATTGTTAGCACTTTCTTCGCTATCCTGCATAAATGTTCCGGTTGCCTCAATCTTCCGAACCATCTCAGAAGTTTTCTCTGCAATGTCTGAAACACCGGTTGCCGACTCATTTACCGTCAGATTAATCTCTTCGATTGAATGAGAAATATCAGTAATCGCATCAACCAACGTAACAATTGAATGATTAATTTTAGTCATGCCATCTTCAAAAGCAGCAGCATCTTCGGAATACTTCTCGCCGACTTCCATAAATCCTTTGTAATCGCCAAGAACCGTATTTTCCAAAAAGTCCATTGCATTCTGTAAACAGTCTACCATACCGCTTACTGCGTTATGTACCTCACCAATAATGCTGTCGATATCACCAACTGCATTCTGGGTCTGTGTAGCCAAAGCACCGATTTCGGTTGCTACAACGGCAAATCCTTTACCGGCCTCTCCCGCTCTTGCTGCCTCAATGGAAGCATTTAAGGCAAGGAGATTTGTCTGAGAAGAAATTTCCATAATATCATGTGTAAGTTCATTAATCTTCTCTACCGCTTCTGCCTGTTTCATAGCAACTTCCGTACGCTGTTTCACTTCTGCATACATTTCATCTGTACGTTTCCCGGCATTCTCCGTCGTTGTCTTTAACTGGTTCGCACGTTCCATCACTTCCGTTGACAGTGTGGCACCACTCTGTGAAAGTGCCTTGATACTTTCGGCATTTTCTTTTACGGTTGCAATCGTCTGATTTACTGTATCCGTTGCACTGGCTGCTTCTTCCATCGCTGCTGCAAGTTCTTCTGTCGTAGCCGAGTTATTATTACAGATGTCATTGACCTCTGACATATTCACAGTCAAGTCGGTAACATTATCACCCATTTTAATTCCTGCCTGGTCAATTAACGCTACCATCTCACGAAGTTTACTTCGCATCTGCTGTACGGCACGCGCCATCGCACCGGTCTCGTCCTTCATACGGACTAATTTCTCACCCTTTGCACTTTTTACAAAACTAAGTTTCGCCGTATCCTCAATAATTCCTGTCAAATCCTTAATTGGACGAATCATCGAACCACTGAAGAAAAATCCTGTAATTGCTGCATATAAAATTGCCGCAGCAATCGCAATAATCATCATATACATCAAGCGGGTGGAATTGCTCTGCACTTCTTTATCTAAAACAGCCATTACCAATTTCATGCCATTCTTCAATGAAACAGCACTTACCATTTTCCTGTTTCCATCATAAGTATACTCTTTTATTTCGCCCATCCTTCCGGCTTTCACAAATGAGGCCAGTTCGCCATCTACTTTCTGCAAATCCGTTCCCTGTTTTATATCCTTATGTGACAAAACTTTATTCGTTGAATCAACCAGGAAAGCATATCCGGAATCAAAACATTTGGCTTTGTCGGCAAGTTGTTTTAACTGATTAAAGTTGATATCCATACCAACAACTCCGATTGCTTCATTGTCAATCATAATCGGAACAACATAGGAAATCATATATACATTCACATTGGAATTTAAATACGGATCCATCCAAGTTGCCTTTCCATTTTTAACCGGAATATAATACCAGCCCACATGTTCTGCATCGTCTTTGTCAAAACTGCTGAAATCTGTCGGTGTCAATGACTTAAAATCTGCATTCTCACTCTCTTTCGAAGCAAAAATACCGGATGTTGCTTCTGTAAATTCCGGATTATAGCGGATATAATAAGTCATCGCGCCCTTCGTGTTATTCGCACACTGAAGAGCTGTAGTCTCTAACGCCTCCGTACAGGAATCCACGTAGCTGCTGCTGCTTTTAAACTTGTCTACATCCTGAATCTGATTTTTTGTTACATCTGCAAGAGTGTTCACCGCAACTTCTACCTGTGAAAGCAGGTTGTCGATATCTTTCCCATACCCTTCACTCACTGTCGTTAATTTTTCTTTTGCATCACTGTTGGCAACCGCTCTCGAATTATAATATCCTATAATTCCGCAAATTAAAGCAGTTATAGCCGTTGTCCCTACCAATAGTAACAATATGCGAAATCGCAATGATTTTGATTTCATACACACGCTCCTCCTATCTCATAAGTAAAATCAATGTTATATTTATTTTACTGCTGATAAGGAAAAAATGCAATTATAACTTTACATATTCTTATTTTTATTTTTATTTTTTCTTGTGCTCTCCGGTAATTGAAAAAATGACCCATTCCGCAATGTTGCAGGCATGGTCTCCGATTCGCTCAAAGTACTTTGCAATCATAAGTAAATCCGTCGCACAAGCCCCCTCTTCCGGATTGCTGCGAATAAGAGAAATTACATCCTCTCTTGACTTAATAAATAAATCATCAATGATGTCATCATGCGCAATGACTTCTTTTGCTTTTTCCTCGTCTTTTTCTACGTATGCTTCCACACTCTGCACAACCATACAGGTCGTTTCTGCTGCCATCTTCCGAATATGCTCCATATCTCTTTTATACTTAGCATCAATTAAATGCAGCGTTACTTCCGAAATATCTGCTGCCTGATCACCAATTCTTTCCATGTCTGTAATCATTTTCAGTGCCGATGAAATTACGCGCAGATCCCTTGCCACAGGCTGCTGCTGCAGCAAAAGTTTCAAGCAGAGATTTTCGATAATCCGCTCCTCCTCATTAATTTCATCATCATAATCAATTACTTTTTCCGCCTGTTCTTTGTCACGGTTATTCAGTGCGCTGATTGCCATGCCGATTGCCTGGCCAATCATATGCCCCATCTGAATCATGTCCTGATTTAATTCTGTAAGCTGTCTGTCAAATCGATTTCTCATCATCCAAACCTCCCCGTAATATAATCTTCTGTACGTTTATCCGTTGGCATGGAAAATAATTTTTCCGTTTTGTCCATTTCAACTACTTCTCCAAGAAGGAAAAATACCGTGCGGTCAGATACACGCGTTGCCTGCTGCATATTATGCGTTACCATTACAATTGTGTATTTATCTTTTAATTCCAGTACCAAATCCTCAATTCTTGAAGTGGAAATCGGGTCTAAGGCACTTGTTGGTTCATCCATCAAAATCACTTCCGGCTCTATTGCAAGCGCTCTGGCAATACATAAACGCTGCTGCTGTCCGCCGGATAAACCAAGGGCACTTTTTTTCAAACGGTCTTTGAGTTCGTCCCAAATTGCTGCCTGTTTCAGCGACCGTTCAACTATTTCATCTAATTTTGCCTTGGAGTGAATTCCATGAGTTCGTGGACCATAAGCAATATTATCGTACACGCTCATTGGAAATGGGTTCGGGTTCTGGAACACCATTCCAACCCGCTTGCGAAGATGATTGACATCAATGTCACCGTAAATATCTTCGCCATCTAACTGAAGGGAACCGGAAATCCGACACCCTTCTACCAAATCATTCATCCGGTTTAGCGATTTTAAAAATGTGGATTTACCGCAGCCGGAAGGTCCGATAAAAGCGGTAATCTCATTCGCCGGAATGTTCATACTGACATCTTTCAGTGCATGAAAATCTCCATAATAAAGATTCATGTTTTGTATGCAAAATTTATCTTCCATATTCATTCTCCATTCTAATTGCCATATTTGTTTTTCCCAACTTTTCGGGCGACAAAATTCGACAACATATTGATTGCAATTACAAGTACCAAAAGCACCACTGCCGTTGCATACGATTCATCCGTATGCAGTCCTTCTTTTGATAAATTGTACATATGAACCGATAACGTTCTTGCCGAATCAAAAATGCTGCTTGGCACTTTTGCAATTGTTCCAGCCGTATAAATCAATGCTGCGGTCTCGCCAACAATTCGTCCGGTTGCCAAAATAACACCGGATAAAATGCCCGGAACGGCACTCGGCAAAACTACGTGAAATACGGTTCGCAGTTTTCCGGCACCAAGCCCAAAGCTTCCTTCCCGGTAAGAATCCGGCACTGCCATAAGTGCCTCTTCGGTCGTTCGCATAATAACAGGAAGCACCATAATTGCTAAGGTGAGAGCTCCTGACAAAAGGGAAAATCCCCATTTGCAGTAACCGACGAAAAACAACATACCAAACAAGCCATAAACAATTGATGGAATTCCGGTCAGTGTCTCTGCCGTCACACGAATTATGCTCACCAGCTTGTTTCCTTTCTTCGCATATTCCACCAGATAAATAGCGGCGAAAATGCCAAGCGGAACCGCAACAATCAAGGTTGCCAGTGTCATAAGCACCGTATTAATCAGTGCCGGCATCATCGAAACATTGTCCGATGTATAAGTAAAAGCAAACAGTGACGGTTTCAAATGTGGAATACCATTTGCCAGAATATAAACAATCAGGTATCCTAACACAAATACCGTAATCGCTGCTGACAAAATTGTAATCAGGTAAAGAACCAGAGAGGACTTATGTTTTGCAAGTGCTTTCCATTTCTGCTTTTGTTTTTTCAAACCATTCGCCATCTAGTCCACCTTCTTTCTCTTTAAGAGTGAGAACAATAAATTGATAATCAGGATAAAGACAAACAGGACAACGCCCGTCGCGATTAACGCTTCGCGGTGTAAATCTGCCGCATATCCCATTTCAATTACTATGTTTGCTGTAAGTGTACGAACACCCTTTAACAAACCGGCAGGCATTCTTGCCTGATTTCCGGCAATCATAATAACTGCCATCGTCTCACCAATCGCACGGCCGACACCAAGAATGATTCCTGCTAAAATTCCGGATTTCGCTGCCGGTACAACCGTACGGTAAACACTTCTCTCATGCGTGGCACCAAGCGCCAGTGCTCCTTCGTAATATTTATCCGGCACCGCCTGAATAGCTGCCTCTGATGTCTCAATAATCGTTGGCAGAATCATAATACCAAGCAAAAGAGATGCCGTTAAAATACTGTTTCCATTTCCGCCAAAAGTGTCGCGCACCATCGGAACCAGAACAACAAGTCCAAAAAATCCGTAGACAACGGATGGGATTCCGGCAAGCAAATCGACGCCACCTTTTAAGATTCGATACCATTTTTTCGGACAATACTTTGCTAAAAACACTGCCGTCAAAATGCCAATCGGAACTCCTACAATAAGAGCTCCGGCGGTCACATATATACTTCCTAATATCATCGGCAAAATCCCAAATTTGTGATTTCCCGGTTTCCACGCCGTTCCCGTCAGGAAATCGAACAAGCCGATTTCCTTAATTGCCGGGATACCATTAGCGAAGAGAAAGATACAAATTAATGCTACAGCGAGAATCGAAACACAAGCGGCAATCAGAAACACTACTTTCATTGCCTTTTCTTTCATGGCTGCCTCCTTTATTTGATGGCACTCCAGTCTGTGATTGTTCCGCGGAACACATCATTTACCTGTGCTTTTGTCATGTTATCTACTTTGTTTTCGTTATTTACGATTACTACGATTCCGTCTTTTGCAATTACTGTCGGTGTAAGTCCTGCACCTGTTTCACTGTCTTTTAAGTCACGGGATGCCATACCGATGTCACAAGTTCCTTCTGCTGCTGAATTCATACCTGTTGTGGAATCACTTTCCTGAATTTCAATTTCTGCTCCACTGTTTACTGTCTTGTAACTTTCAGCAAGTTTTTCCATAACCGGCGTAACCGAAGAGGAACCGGCTACTACAATTTTACCTTTGGCACCGTTACTCTTGAAAGCACCGGCATCACTTGCTTTGATGTAACCGTTAGACTCAATTACTTTCTGTCCGTCTTCACTCAGGATGTAGTTAATGAAGTCCTGTGTTACTTCACTTTTCTTATCCTTTGTTGCAATGTTAAATGGTCGAGAAATTGCATAACTTCCATTGTTAATGTTATCAACCGTTGGCTCTGCACCATCAATCTTAAGTCCTTTCACACTGTCATTTAAGGAACCGAGTGAGCAGTAACCAATTGCATTTTTATCACCGGCTACGGTTGTCATAACGATTTCCGTGCTGTTTGCGATTGTTGCTTCTTCTGTCGTCTTGTCTACTTTTTCTCCGTTCTCCTCATCTTCAACACCAAAAAGTTCTACAAAAGCGCCTCGTGTACCGGAACCATCTTCACGTGATACAACGGAAATTTCCTGTGCTGCATCTGCAGATGTATTTCCTGCATCATTTGTTGTGCTGCTGTCAGAGCCGCCACAGCCGGTAATCATCCCCACTGTCATAACCCCGCATAAAACCATTCCTAATACTTTTTTTGTCATCTTCATTTTTGTTTTCTCCTTTCAATCTTTTCATCTTTCTTTTTCTTTCTTACAAGACCTAGTTTAGGGGGCGAATGTAAAATCTGAAATCATTTCTATGTAAAAAATGCGTAAAAAAACAACACACCGGCTTCATACAGCCGGTGCGTTGTTTTTACATACCGCTCGATAAACAATTTTTTATTTTATCTTAGTCTTTTTCACTTTCGACCACTTAGAATACACTTTTTTTCCTGCATCAATCTTATAAGATCGAATCCGGACAAAATAGGTCTTTCCTGCCTTCAATTTTTTCGCCGTTATCTTCGTCCGGTTTTTTTGCTTAACAACTATCTTTTTATTTTTTTTCTTAAATTTCTTATTCATGGAAAGTTGAATTTCGTAACCATTTATCCTCTTCCCTTTTTTCCATCTTATAACAAGGGCTTTCTTTTTTGCCTTCAGCTTTCCAAGTCTTATCGCGGCAGGTCTTGCTGTCTTTTTCGTCAAAGAGTCATTCAAAAATTGCACTTCTGACGAATCTTCTTTATCTGCTTCTGAGATTTTATCCGTTTCAGAAGTTCCCGGCGCAGCTCCCGGTGTGGCTCCCGGTGTTTGCGCTGCCCCCGACGGAGTAATCGTAATATCAGCCTGGCCGGTATATTCCTTGTGGTTTGCAAAGTTTACCTTATAATATACCGTCGTTGTTCCAACATCTACTCTAGCAGGCTTAGTCTCCGAATAAATCCCTTCCTTCACCGTTGCATAAGTTACTACTGCCCCCTCTGGTACACCCTGCAAATTAATAGTATGACTTTTTTTATCATATTCCCCGGTATAGCCCTGTGCACTAATTCCGGTTAGTTCTGCAGGTTCAATGGTAAAGTATTGGTATAAAACTCCTTTATAATTACCAATTCCTTCTACTGTTACTATTCCGGTTCCGGCATCCACATTTTTGCTATATATAACAGTAAAATCAATTCCTCTTATCATTCCGGCAATTGCAACATTCGGACTCTTGGCCGTGCCATCATAAACATATGATACATCAGAAAGCTCAACCTTCTTTTCTGCAATTGGTGCAGCCTCAATTACTATTTTAACGCAGCCTTTCAATTCTTCATAATTTGCTTTTTTTATTTTGTAATATACTGTCGTTGTTCCTGCGCTGCGTCTGTCAGGTTTCATTTCCGAATAAATACCTGATTCTTCTGAAGCATAGGTTACAACCGCTCCTTCCGGCACTCCATCCAAAGTAATCGTATGACTGCTTTCATCATATGTTCCCTTATATCCATGCACCGAAACTCCTGTCATTTTCGCCGGTTCAATGGTAAAATACTGATACAATGTGCCAACATAATCATTCATGCCAACAATTGTGACAGTTGCCGTTCCGGCATTCACATTATTGCTATAAGTAACGCTGTAATCCGTATCTTTTACCAGCCCCTCAATTGTAACATCCGGTTCCTTTTCTGTTTTATCATATGTTGTCTTTGAATAAGAAAGCACTACCTTATCCGATACGGTTGATAGATTAACTGCCGCTTTTTTTGAAATCGGCAGGCTCTGCGCATCACTATTACACTTTGCTTCTGTATTTACCCTCACAATTGACACTGTGGTTTCTCTCCAGCTGTCATCAATTGCAATTTGTCCCGAGGAATCTGCTGTCATCTGAATCCCATTAATCATATACTTCTGATTTGGTATCAAATCACAAATCGACGTCTGACTGGCTGTCGCCCTTGGTTTTTTCTCTTTAATATACACGGTACAAGTCCTTTTATAGTTTCCAATCACCGACACTGCCGATACACTCGTTACACCTGCTGTTTGTTTTGCTGTCAATACTGCTTCACGTTTATTTGAACCCGAAACAAAAGTTTGTTCCCTGATAGTAATATAATCGGAATCACCTTTCCAGTCTACGTCACAACGATCCGCATCAGCCGGAAGAATCGTTGCCGTAAGTTCTTTTTCTTCTCCCTGGTTCATAATGATTTCACTCTTGTCAAGTTCTAACGAAGTCACAGGATTGTTGTATGCTATTTCACCATAATTGACCTCAAATGTCTTTTTCTCTCCACCGGATTTGACTGCAATCTTTGCCACACCAGCCGCATGACCGCTTGTCGGAATTCCCTCAAGGGTTCCATTGGCACTGCTGACAGAAATCCCCTCTGGTAATGGGGCACTATCTTCCGCCAGTGAAAATTCATAATCCCCCGTTCCACCATAAATACCTTCGCACCAGTTAACCGCCTGATTCCACCTTTCTCCTACTTTGGTCTCAGGTATATCAAACAACGCACTATCCATCACTGTTAGCGGTAATTCATCCACTGACTCGATTACGAAATCTTTAAGCGGCACACCCAAACTATCACACACGCATCGGCATAATCCACCCGTCTGAGGATTTTGGGTAAAATAATTCCACAAAAAATTGTCCACGCCCACAATTCGATTTTTCTTTCCGTACGGAGTTAAATCAGAAAGATAACCTTTTACTGTTATTTTTCCTGTATTTCCTGTCGAACCAATTGTAAATTTGCTGCCAACATTCTTGGCTTTTCCCTCCGCCGTAAGTGCTGTATTACCACTTCCATTTTTATTCACAGAATATACTGCATAAGAACTGCTTTTTAGGGAGTTCACACGAAATGAAGTCTCTCCGCTGGTATTTAGATTCATCAAACCACCAATTCCCTTTCGCTCCCCTTCACCGGATAAGCTAATATTCAGGGCTGCATCGTTCTCTACATATACCCAATGGGATATTCCTGTAACATATTGACGGCTTGTGCCGCTTTCTATAAGATTTACGGTTCCACCAATAACATACGTGGCGCATTCTTCACCAAAACCACCGGTGGCTATCATTATAGCCTGCTCCGTCCCCTCGCTGCATTTAATGTCCAGGCAGTCTGCCACCGTTGACGTCGTATCGTCAATGGTAACTTTTCCTGTTGATTGAATGCCATATTGGGCGTCTGCCGGTATCGTAATCACATTTGATCCTTTTAATTTAATACTCAAATCACGTTCTGCCGTAATAGGACCACCATTATAACCATCCAAAGTGAGCGATGTCGTGGAACTCTCGTATGACCATCCGGCTCCCGTTTGATCAGATGCCATATTTACCGTTGTTCCGCCAATGGTCAATAGGTAATCTTTTTCTTTAATCTCGTCATAATGAACCTCAAACGTCTTTCTCTCTTCACCGGATGTAACTGCAATTTTTGCTATACCGGCCGAATGACTGCTTGTCGGTGTTCCTTCAAGTTTTCCATTGGCACTGCTGACAGAAATCCCCTCTGGCAATGGGGCACTATCTTCTGCCAGGGAAAATTCATAATACCCCGTTCCACCATAGATACCCTCGCGCCAGTCAACCGGCTGATTCCACCTTTCTCCAGCTTTTGTCACAGGTATATCAAATAACTCGCTGTCCATCACCGTTAGCGGCAATTCATCCACCGACTCAATCACAAAGTCTTTCATCGGCACACCCAAACTATCACATACACATCGACATAATCCGCCTGTCTGAGGATTTTCGGTAAAATAACTCCACAGGAAATTATCCACGCCCACAATTCGATTTTTCCTGCGACATGGAGTAAAATCAGTGAGATAACCTTTTATTGTTATTTTCCCCGTATTTCCTGTCGAACCGATTGTAAATTTGTTATCAATATTCTTGGCTTTTCCTTCCGCTGCGAGTGCTGTATCACCGCTCCCCTTCTTATCCAGAGAATAAACTCCATAAGAACTGCTTGATAAAGAGTTTA
>UMDV01006517.1_pt1 | contig 37584 bp, 38 predicted proteins | sample 1964571 | NCBI WGS metagenome assembly UMDV01 (sample SAMEA4836002, study PRJEB28245) | human gut metagenome | biome: gut microbiome; material: fecal sample | place: Denmark | collected 2008 | reverse complement strand
TAAAGTCTAAATGGTCGATTGCAGCAGTTGTTACATTATTGCAACCGGAATGGCGCTTTGCAACAATTCCGGCAATTTCATCAAGCATGGAAAGTAATGCTCCACCAAATAAACGACCGCCACCATTTAAATCACATGGCTTTATTACATGTACCTGCTCAGTCCTTGAAAAAGAAACTGTTTTTCCATTAATATTTTTTCTATTCATATATAAACACGCTCCTTTGTTACATCGTACGAGTAAAATTATTTTATAACATATCAGGTTATTAAGGAGATATCCTGATAACAAATTTATTATAATACACATTTTGTTTTATTATCTTTATTTTAATCATAAAAATTAATTTATCAATCAAAATGAAAATATATTTTACAAACTTTCCCATAAAGAGTATTTGTGGTATAATGTGAAAATGTTAGTGTTTGAGGAAAAACAGTAATTTATAAAATTAAAATGATATAGAAGATAGGAAATAGTAGTTATGGGAAAAATTATTTTAACAGGTGACCGTCCAACAGGAAAACTTCATGTAGGACATTATGTAGGTTCATTAAAAAGACGAGTAGAGTTACAGAACTCAGGTGAATTCGATGATATTTTTATCATGATTGCAGATGCACAGGCTTTAACGGATAATGCAGATAATCCTGCAAAAATCAGAGACAATATCATGGAAGTTGCACTTGATTATTTGTCAGTAGGAATTGACCCTGCTAAGTCTAATATATTTGTGCAGTCAGCAGTTACAGAATTAACAGAATTAACATTTTATTATATGAATTTGGTTACAGTATCTAGATTGCAGAGAAATCCTACTGTAAAATCAGAAATTCAGATGCGTAATTTCGAAACAAGTATTCCTACTGGATTTTTCACATATCCAATCAGTCAGGCTTCAGATATTACAGCATTTAAGGCAACAACAGTTCCTGTAGGAGAGGACCAGATGCCTATGCTTGAACAGACAAGAGAGATTGTTCACAAGTTTAACTCAGTATACGGGGAGACACTTGTAGAACCACAGATTCTCCTTCCTGATAATAAGGCATGCTTAAGACTTCCGGGAATTGATGGAAAGGCTAAGATGAGTAAGTCTCTTGGAAATTGTATCTATCTTTCAGAAGATGAGAAGGAAGTTAAGAAGAAAGTAATGTCTATGTTTACAGACCCTGATCATATCCGTATCGAAGATCCGGGTAAGATTGAAGGAAATACAGTATTCACATATTTGGATGCATTTTCAAATGAAGGACATTTTGCAGAATATCTTCCTGAATATGCAAACCTTGATGAATTAAAAGCTCATTATCAGAGAGGTGGACTTGGGGATGTTAAGGTTAAGAAGTTCCTTAACAATGTTATCCAGGAAGAACTTTCTCCAATCAGAGCACGTAGAAAAGAATACGAAAAAGACATCGAAGGTGTATACGAAATCCTTAAAAAAGGAACAGAAGTTGCACAGGAAAGAGCAGCACAGACTTTAAGCGAAGTTAAACATGCAATGAAGATTGATTATTTTGAAGATCCTGAATTTTTAAGTGAACAGATTAAAAAATATAAATAAGATTTAGAAATATAAAAACCACATCAGATATACTATTTTTAAAGTTAACTAAAAGAAAATAGGTAAAGATGTGGTTTTTGTTTTAAATTAAAGTGAACAAAAATTTCATATCTGAGTTATAAAGCTGTTTAAATTCTCCGAAATAAAAGTTATTTAAAGTTTAATAATAAAGTTGGTCAAATTCTCCAAGTAAAGTTATTTAAAACTCAAAAATAAAAAAAGTTAATTAATTTACAAAAATAAAACTCATTTAAATTCCCAAAATATCAATAACATCTAATCCCGTTTCTACAATATATGCGGGAATGGATTCGTACTCAGGTTCAGGATATTTTAAGTCAGGTATGCAAATAGAAGGAATATTTGCATTCTTTGAAGCTAATAAACCATTTTCAGAATCCTCCAATATAAGAGCAGCTTCTAAGGAAACATCTACTGATTTCCATGCTTTAAGAAAAATTTCAGGGTTTGGTTTAGATTCGTTAACTTTGTCACCACCAATAACGAAACTAAAATATTTATCAATTCCTGCACGCTTTAAATATTTTAATACAATTTCAGTTTTAGTGGATGAAGCAACTACACATGGAATGTTTGCGGCAAATAGAGCCTGCAAAAGCTCTTTTATTCCGGGCTTAATCTGAACTCCGTTTTTTTCAATTATATAATTCACCTGTTTTCGGGTCTCGCTAGAGATTATCTCATCAGGATAATCAGAACCGTAAATATCATAAAGAGTACGTTTGAGATTCTCTCCGGCAATACCTAATGTTTTTACATAATTTTCTTTTCTTTGTTTATAACCGTATTTTTCTAATATAGGAGCCTGAGTTTCCATAAACAACTTTTCCGTATCAAAAAGCAGCCCGTCCATATCAAAAATAACAAGTTTAGTTTTGGTCTTTAGTTCTCTATTTTTACAAATAATCATATATAATGCTCCAATTCATAATAAAAATAATCGAATACTTAAATGATAGTGATAAAGGCATAGATGTTACAAGTTCTGAGGCATATTATGATACTTTCATCACATCTAAAATAAATCATAAAATAAAAATTTAATTAGGTCAAAATATTTATTAAAAAATTAATAAATGTGAAGTGAAAAAATTATTCCCATTTTAAAGTGGGCAAAGTGGATTTTAGTCTTACAAAAATTAATAAACGTGGTAGGAAAATAAATCTTTCATAAGAAAAGAAATCAAGAAAATAATTTTCATAAAAGACATTGACGTGAAAATAATTATTATGTATTATAAAGATATGAAAATGATTTTCACGAAAGGGAATAAGATGAAAAAAAATATTTCGGTAATTGAAAATATAAACAGATTATATGACTCGTTTTTTGAACAGGAAAAAAAGATAGGAAATTACATACTTAGCAATTATAAAGAAGTTGTAAATATGACAATTTCAGAATTAGCTAAGAATAGTGGAACAAGTGTAGCAAGTGTTTCACGATTTTGTAAAAAGTGTGACGTGGACGGATTTCACCATTTAAAGATTGCACTGGCTAGAGAAATTGTTGAAGGTGATAACAACATACCGGTTTCTAATGATATTACAAGAGAAGATATCGGACAGTCATTACAAAATATTTTGGCAAATAAAATAGAAGAAATGAAGCAGACCATTTCGTTAATAGATACAAAAGAATTTGATAAGATTCTTGAAAGCATACAGAATGCGGGAATTGTACAGTTTGTTGCAGTAGGAAATACGATTCCTGTAGCTTTAGATGGCGCATATAAGTTTAATGAAATTGGAATCCGCTCTATGGCAGGAAGCATATGGGAAACTCAATTATCATTTTCTATGACTTTAAAAGAGCAAGATGTGTTAATTGCAATTTCTAACACAGGAGAGTCGAAGCAGGTTCAGAAAATGGTTGAGGCCGCAAAGGAAAATGGAGCAACAACCATTGGCATTACAAATAATCCCGATTCGACTATTGCAAAGACGGTAGACTATCATATACAGACGGCTACCAGAGAAAAATTATTCTTAAATGAGTTTTATTTCTCAAGAGTATCAGCAACAACAATTATAGAAATTCTATATTTGTTTTTAACAGTAGGACAGCAGAAAAGTTATGAAAGATTAAGCAAATGTGAAAATCTTATGGCAGATGAAAAATTATAAGAGGAGGAAACAAAATGAACGAAGTTCATTTTCTATAAATGTTTCCGACGAATAGCCGCCGACCGAAGGGAGGGGGCAATACATATTAACAGGAGGAATTATAAAATGAAACAAAAATGTGCAAAAGCAGCTTATGAAATGATTAAAGATGGAATGGTTATAGGACTTGGTGGAGGAAGAACAATAGCTTTTCTTATTGAAGAACTAAAAAATGGAAATAAGAAAGTTAAAGCAGTTACACCTAGCGAAGATACAATGAATTTATGTGTCAAAGCAGGAATAGAAGTATTACCGTTAGAATTTGTTAAACAAATTGATATTGCGTTTGACGGATGCAATGAGATTGACAAAAATCTTAATGCGTTAAAGACTGATGGCGGAATTTTTACAAGAGAAAAAATAGTAGCTGTTATGGCAAAAGATTATGTGATATTAGCGGATGAAGAAAAATATTCAGATGAGTTAACATTTGAACATGCAGTTGCAGTGGAAGTAATAAAAAGTGCAAAAGAATATGTTAAATCTAAATTAGAAGAAATGGGAGCAAAAGTAGAAGAACGTTCAACAGAAATGAAAATGGGAACTTTAGTAAGTGATGACGGAAACTATCTTATGAATGCGTACTTTGAAAAAGGGCAGGATGTAAAAGCATTAGATGAAAAATTAAAGCACATAACAGGCATAGTAGAAACATCATTATTTTATAATATAGTGTCAAAAGCATTAATTGCAGGAGAAAGTGGCATTCGTGTAATAGATTAAAAGATTGTGGTGTTATACAAAAGCAATTTGAAAAATGTGGATATTAAGTTAGGAGGATAATCATGAGTAATTTAAACTGGGGAATAGTTGGTACAGGATGGATTGGCAGTGAAATGGCAGAGGCTTTGTGGGCAGTAGATGGAACTGTTTATGGAGTGTGTGGAAGTTCGCTTGAGAAGGCTGAAAATTTTGCCAAAGAATATAAAATAGAACATGCATATAATGATTTAGATGAAATGCTATCAGATAAGAATATTCATATAGTATACATTGCGACTCCACACAATATGCATTATGAAATGATGCTTAAATCATTAAAGTCAGGAAAGCATGTATTTTGTGAAAAGGCAATTACGGTAAACAGCAGACAGTTAGAAGAATGCGTCAAGGTGGCAAAGAAAAATAATTTAGTTATATGTGATGGCGTGACACTTCTTCACATGCCTTTATATAAGAAGATAAAGAAAATGATAGAAGATGGTGAAATAGGAAAGGTAAAAATGGTGCAGGTTAATTTTGGAAGCTGCAAGGAATATGATGTAAATAACAGATTTTTCTCAAAATCATTAGCAGGTGGGGCATTGCTTGATATAGGAGTATATGCAGTATCATTTGCCAGATATTTTATGGAAAGCAAACCAAATGTTATTCTTACTACTGCAAATTATTTTGAAACAGGAGTTGATGAAACAAGTGGAATTATTTTAAAAAATAATGATGGGCAAATGTCTGTTATTGCACTTACAATGAGAGCAAAACAACCAAAAAGAGGTGTTATTTCAGGAGAAAAGGGATATATACAGATAGATGAATATCCAAGAGCTCAAAAAGCAACAATTACATATACTGCTGACGGACATACTGAGGTTATAGACGAAGGTGATACGAAAAAAGCACTTCAATATGAAGTTATGGATATGGAAGAATATATTAATAATAATTCAGGACAGGAAAATCTTCAGATCGTAAGAGATGTAATGGAAACTCTTACTTCAGTTAGAAATCAGTGGGGAATGGTTTACGATTTTGAATAAGTAAAATTATGTAATGCCACAAGTTATAGATTAAAAGCCACTATATGCTTATGATAGTATATTTTTTTAGTAGATATTTGATTATTTACCTTTTCTACGTTAAAGAATACTATTGTTGCATGAGGTGGCTTTTAAATTATTGTAAGGTCTCGACATATAAAATTTATCAGGAATAAAAGTAATCCCGTTGTTCTGGGAAACTAAATGAAGAACAACATATTCGTCATGTGTTTCGTATATATATCTTGACTCAAAATTACCAACCTCATTACATAGTTTATCTGAAATAACACGATGGAAAATAGTTTTATAATATGCTATAATGAGCGTTAGTGTGGAAAAGTATGCATTATATTTAAAATAGAACATAATTAAACAAGAAACCAATATAAAACAACATGGAGGAACAACAGTGGCTCACATTGATCAGAGTAAAATAAGAAACTTTTGCATTATTGCCCATATTGACCATGGAAAGTCAACTTTGGCAGATAGAATTATTGAAAAAACAGGATTGTTAACAAGCAGAGAAATGCAGGCACAGGTTCTTGATAATATGGAACTAGAGAGAGAACGTGGAATAACGATTAAGTCACAGGCAGTAAGAACGGTATATAAGGCAAAAGATGGAGAAGAATACATTTTTAACCTTATCGATACACCGGGACATGTCGATTTTAACTATGAAGTATCACGAAGCCTTGCAGCATGTGATGGTGCAATCCTTGTTGTCGATGCAGCACAGGGTGTAGAAGCACAGACTTTGGCAAATGTTTATATGGCACTTGATCATGACTTGGAAGTATTCCCTGTTATCAACAAGATAGATTTGCCTAGTGCAGATCCTGAAAGAGTTATAAATGAAATAGAAGATGTAATCGGACTTGAAGCTCATGATGCACCACTTATTTCAGCAAAAACAGGATTAAATATAGAAGAAGTATTAGAACAGATAGTGGAAAAAATACCGGCACCACAGGGAGATGTTGACGCACCACTTCAGGCATTAATATTTGACAGCTTATATGATGCGTATAAGGGAGTTATTGTTTTTTGCCGTTTAAAACATGGTGTTGTAAAAGCAGGTATGAATATAAAAATGATGGCTACGGGAGCAACAGCAAATGTAGTTGAAGTAGGATATTTTGGAGCAGGACAGTTTATTCCATGTGATGAACTTAGTGCAGGCATGGTTGGATATATTACAGCCAGCATCAAAAACGTAAAAGATACGCGAGTAGGTGACACTATTACTAATGCAGATAATCCTTGTGCAGAACCACTTCCCGGATACAAAAAAGTTAATCCTATGGTTTACTGTGGACTTTATCCGGCAGATGGAGCAAAATATCCTGATTTAAGAGATGCTCTTGAAAAATTACAGTTAAATGATGCAGCTTTGCAGTATGAACCTGAAACATCACTTGCATTAGGATTTGGCTTCAGATGCGGATTTTTAGGATTGCTTCATTTGGAAATTGTACAGGAAAGACTTGAGCGTGAGTACAATCTTGATTTAGTTACAACTGCACCTAGTGTTATTTACAAAATATATAAAAATGATGGAAGTGTTATAGAACTTACAAATCCTTCTAATTTGCCTGACCCAAGTGAAATTGAGCATATGGAAGAACCTATTGTTCATGCGGAAATAATGGTAACAACTGAATTTATCGGTGCTATTATGGAATTATGTCAGCAAAGAAGAGGAACATATATAGGAATGGAATATGTAGAAGGTTCAAGAGCATTACTCGAATACGATATTCCGTTAAATGAAATAATATATGATTTCTTTGATGCACTTAAATCCCGCTCAAGAGGATATGCGTCATTTGATTATGAATTGAAAGGATATGAAGCAGCTAAGTTAGTTAAACTTGATATTCTTATTAATAAGGAAGAAGTGGATGCACTTTCATTTATAGTTCCGGATGTTACAGCATATGAACGAGGCAGAAAAATGTGCGAGAAACTTAAAAATGAAATACCACGTCAGTTATTTGAAATTCCAATTCAGGCAGCAGTTGGAAGTAAAGTAATTGCGAGAGAAACAGTTAAGGCAATGCGAAAAGATGTTTTAGCTAAATGTTATGGTGGCGATATTTCACGTAAGAAAAAACTTCTTGAAAAACAGAAAGAAGGAAAGAAGAGAATGCGTCAGGTTGGTAACGTTGAAATACCACAGGAAGCATTTATGGCAGTACTCAAATTGGACGAAGATTAATATAAAAGGTCTCTTTGCAGCAGGCAGAGGGACCTTATTAGTTGAAAAGAGAGGTAAAAATGAGCAAACATTTAGAAATATATATCCATATTCCGTTTTGCGTAAAAAAATGTGATTATTGTGATTTTCTCTCCGACAGGGCAGATTGCAAAACTAAAGAGGAGTATGTGGATGCGTTAATAAAAGAAATTGAATTGTCAAAAAATATTTTGAATGGATATGAAGTAGATTCAATCTTTTTTGGAGGAGGAACCCCTTCTATATTGGAATCACATTTATTTGAATGCATAATGAATGCAGTAAAAAAATATGCAAATATAAATGAAAATACAGAAATAACGATAGAATGTAATCCGGGCACTTTGACAAGAGAAAAATTAGAAGTTTACAAGAAAACCGGAGTGAACAGATTAAGCATAGGACTTCAGTCAGCAAATGATGATGAATTAAAAAGCATTGGAAGAATACACACATGGCAGGAGTTTTTGGATAATTATCGAATAGCAAGGGAATGTGGATTTGACAATATTAACATTGACTTAATGAGTGCACTTCCGGGACAAACGATTTCATCATATAAAGAAACTCTAGAAAAGGTAGTTGCCTTGAATCCAGAGCACATATCGGCGTATAGCCTTATAGTAGAAGAGGGCACGATAATGTATGACAGGGTAAATGAAGCAGCATTGCAGGGAAAGGATATACTTCCTGATGAAGATACTGAGCGTGAAATGTATTACATGACAAAGAATATCTTAGAAGAAAATGGATATCACAGATATGAAATATCAAATTATAGTAAAGAAGGCATGGAATGCAGACATAACGTAGGATATTGGCAGAGAAAAAATTATATTGGCTTTGGAACAGGAGCAGCTTCTTTATTAGAAAATGAACGATATAATAATATTTCAGATTTAAATAAGTACATTGCTTTCATAAATGAAATATACAATTGCGAAGATAATATGGATGAAATGACAGCTTTTCAATATGGTAGTGAAGAAATGATGGATTATTTATTTGAAGATGAAAATGATTATGAATTTGAAAATAATAATCAACAATCAAGAGAAGATGAATCTGTATTCAAAGAAAAAATTTATCAAAAGGAAAGTGATAATGATACAGACTTTGATACTGGTTATAACAGATTGGGTTCAATTCATAAAAATATTGAAAGACTCTCTAAAAATGATCAGATGGAAGAATTTATGTTTTTAGGCCTTAGAATGATGGAAGGAGTAAACAAAACTAAATTTGAAACACTTTTTAATAAGAAAATAGAAAACGTATACGGTAATGTCTTAGAAAAACTCACACAGGAGAAATTATTGAAAACCGAAAACGACAATATAAAACTTACCGAAAGAGGAATTGATGTAAGCAATGTAGTATTATCAGAGTTTTTATTATAATATGGAAAATATTCTATTTAATACTAATAAAAATCATAGCACAAACCAGATAGATGTATATAATACCGAAAGAGCATTTGCCGCCGTCGGTTCAATGTTCCATCATATGGAATGACTAGAACCGAAGGTTCTAATGTCAGACCATATGGTGGAACATTAGAACTGCTACGAGTGGCAAGCAGCGAAAGCGTTCTTTCGATATTATATACATTTTTAATTGCAAGCAGCGAAAGCGTTCTTTCGATATTATATACATCCTTAAGGTTTGTGCTATTTTTCTATGTTCACAAATTATTTACAAAAGTTTCTATAATTTTTTTTGCAAAAATGTTGACAAATAATATGGTGGGTGCTATTTTAATTTATGAAAGATGTTAGCACTCAAAACTAACGAGTGCTAATAAAGTAGAAAGGAGATGGAATATGGAACTGACAGAGAGAAAAGTAAAAATATTACAGGCAGTCATTCGTAACTATTTGGAAACAGGCGAGCCCGTTGGTTCAAGAACCATTTCTAAGTATACAGATCTTAACTTAAGTTCAGCAACCATTCGTAATGAGATGGCTGACTTAGAAGAGATGGGATATATAGTTCAGCCTCATACATCAGCAGGACGAATTCCTACAGATAAAGGTTACAGACTTTATGTTGACGATTTAATGAAAGAAAAAGTTCAGGAATTAGACAACAGAGAAAAGAAAGTAACTGAAAGAGAAAACCTTTTATTTGAAAAGGTTGATAAGGTTGAAACCCTTCTTCAGAATATGGCGAAGATGCTTGCAACCAATACTAATTATGCAACAATGATTTCAACATCAAGGGATAACGAAGATAAGATAAAATTCATTCAGTTGTCACTTATGGATGACAATCAGATTTTATGTATTGTTGTTTCGGGAAGAAACAGAGTAGTAAACAAGATTATAAAAGTTAAAGACCAGATTAATGAAGAAATGGTTTTGAGACTTAATGTGGCACTCAATACAAGTCTTGCAGGATTAGCAGTTGAGCAGATTAACATAGCTGTTATTTCAACACTTACATCTAATGCAGGTGAACATAAAGAATTAGTAACAGATGTGTTACAGGCAATTACAGAAGCCATTGCATCAGAAGCACAGATGAAGATTTATACATCAGGTGCAACGAATATTTTGAAGTATCCTGAATTAAGCAGTAACGAGAATGCAAGTTTGTTGCTTTCAACATTTGAAGAAAAGAAGCCATTAACCAATTTGGTAAATGATAATGAAACAGGAATTCAGGTTTATATCGGTGAAGAAACTCCGGTAGAAGGAATGAAGGATTGTAGTGTTGTAACAGCAACTTATGAATTAGAAGATGGCATTAAAGGTACCATCGGAGTTATAGGTCCGAAGCGAATGGATTATGAGAAAGTTGTAGAGACATTAAGAACAGTTAAGGGCCAGTTAAGCGATGCTTTCAAGAAGGAAGACGAATAGAAAGGAAGGTCCAATGGAAAAGAATATTAACGATATGCCTGAAGAAGAAAAGGTAGAAAAATCTGAAACTGAAGAAGAAACAGTAGAAGATACAAATGAAACAGTAGAAGATACAAATGAAACAGTAGAAACTGAAAAAGAAACAACAGAAGATACTAAAGAAGATAAAGACAAAAAAGAAGCAGAAGATAAAAATTCTTCAGACAAAAAAGAAAAGAAAAAAATATTTGGAAAGAAAGATAAGAAAGACCAGCAGATAGAAGAGTTAACTGATAAACATCAAAGACTTATGGCTGAATTCCAAAACTATAGAAACCGTAGCGAAAAAGAAAAATCAGCAATGTTTGAAGTTGGTGCAAGATCAATTATTGAAAAACTTCTTCCGATTGTGGATAACTTTGAAAGAGGTATCGCAGCATTATCAGAAGAAGAACAAAAATCACCAACAGGTCAGGGAATGAATTTAATATATAAGCAGTTGATGACAGCATTTGAAGAAATGGGAGTTACAGTCATTGAAGCTAAAGGCCAACAGTTTGATCCGGAATTACACAATGCAGTAATGCATGAAGACAATGACGAATTAGAAGAAAATGTTGTTGTTGAGGAATTCCAGAAAGGCTATAAATATAGAGACAGTGTTATAAGACATAGCATGGTTAAGGTAGCTAATTAATTTTACAAATAAGAAATTATTTAACATATATTTGAACTCGGAAAACCGAGAAATAAGAAAATTATCAATTTAGGAGGAAATATATCATGGGAAAGATTATTGGTATTGACTTAGGAACTACAAATTCATGTGTAGCAGTTATGGAAGGTGGAAAACCTACAGTTATTACAAATGCAGAAGGTGTTAGAACAACTCCATCAGTAGTAGCATTTGCAAAATCAGGTGAAAGATTAGTTGGTGAAACAGCTAAACGTCAGGCAGTTACAAACGCTGACAAGACAATCTCTTCAATTAAGAGACATATGGGAACAGATTACAAAGTAGCAATTGATGATAAGAAATATACACCACAGGAAATTTCAGCAATGATTCTTCAGAAGTTAAAAGGTGATGCTGAAGCTTACTTAGGTGAAAAGGTATCAGAAGCTGTTATTACAGTACCTGCTTACTTCAATGATGCACAGAGACAGGCAACAAAAGATGCAGGTAAGATTGCAGGACTTGATGTAAAGAGAATTATCAACGAGCCAACAGCTGCAGCATTAGCTTATGGTCTTGATAATGAAAAAGAACAGAAGATTATGGTATACGATTTAGGTGGTGGTACATTTGATGTATCTATTATCGAAATTGGTGATGGTGTAATCGAAGTATTATCAACTTCAGGTGATAACAGACTTGGTGGTGATGACTTTGATGAAGCAATTACAAATTATATGATTTCTGACTTCAAGACAAAGACAGGTGTAGACCTTACAACAGATAAGATGGCACTTCAGAGAATTAAAGAAGCAGCAGAAAAAGCTAAGAAGGAACTTTCTTCAGCAACACAGACAAACATTAACATCCCTTACATTACAGTAACAGCTGAAGGACCACAGCATTTTGATTTAACTCTTACAAGAGCTAAATTTGATGAATTAACAAGAGCATTAGTTGAAAGAACAGCAGTTCCTGTACAGAATGCATTAAGAGATGCCGGAATTACAGCAGCTGAACTTGGAAAGGTATTATTAGTTGGTGGTTCAACAAGAATCCCTGCAGTACAGGATAAGGTTAAACAGCTTACAGGTCATGAACCATCTAAGAGTTTGAATCCTGATGAATGTGTAGCAATCGGTGCATCAATTCAGGGTGGTAAACTTGCAGGTGATGCAGGCGCAGGCGAAATCTTACTTCTTGATGTTACTCCACTTTCATTATCAATTGAAACAATGGGTGGTATCGCAACAAGATTAATTGAAAGAAATACAACAATTCCTACAAAGAAGAGCCAGACATTCTCAACAGCAACAGATAACCAGACAGCCGTTGATATCAACGTAGTACAGGGTGAAAGACAGTTCGCAAGAGATAACAAGAGCCTTGGACAGTTCAGACTTGATGGAATCCCACCAGCAAAGAGAGGTGTTCCACAGATTGAAGTTACATTTGATATTGATGCAAATGGTATCGTAAATGTTTCAGCTAAGGATTTAGGAACAGGAAAAGAACAGCACATTACAATTACAGCAGGTTCAAATATGTCTGATGAAGATATCGATAAGGCTGTAAAAGAAGCTGCTGAATTTGAAGCACAGGATAAGAAACGTAAGGAAGGCATTGATGCTAAGAATGAAGCTGATTCAATGGTATTCCAGACAGAAAATGCTTTGAATGAAGTTGGTGATAAGATTGATGCAAATGATAAGGCAGCAGTTCAGGCTGACATCGATGCATTAAAGGCTGTAATTGCTGAAATTACAGATGACCAGAACATCACAGATGCTCAGATTGAAAGCTTAAAGAATGGAAAAGAAAAATTAATGGAAAGCTCACAGAAAGTATTCTCAAAGATGTATGAACAGGCTCAGGCACAGGCTGGAGCACAGGGAGCAGGTCCTGATATGGGAGCACAGGGAGCTTACCAGGATCCTAATGCAGGAGCTGGAGCAGATGATGTAGTTGATGGTGACTATAAGGAAGTATAATCTGAATACACATATAGCACTGGGTTATAGAATATGATAGAATGTATCCCGTCCGGGTTTAGCCCGGACGGGTTTTACAAGTTATTTATACTAATATAAAAATAATGAAAATAGGACTAGGGTATGACATCCGTGTTTTATTTGCAGATTATTTATTCATACTAATATGAAAGGTGATAAAAATGGCGGAAAAAAGAGATTATTATGAGGTATTAGGCGTTGATAAAAATGCTGACGAAGCCACAATAAAAAGCGCATATAGAAAATTGGCTAAGAAATATCACCCGGACGTAAATCCTGGGGAAGAAGCTGCGGCGAAGTTTAAAGAAGCATCAGAGGCATATGCTGTACTTAGTGATGCTGATAAGAGACGTCAGTATGATCAATTCGGTCATGCAGCATTTGATGGAAGCGCAGGAGCAGGAGCCGGAGGATTTGATTTTAATTCTGCAGACTTTGGAGATATATTTGGAGACATATTCGGAGATATATTTGGCGGAGGCAGACGTAGTTCAAGAAACAGCAATGGTCCTATGAGAGGAGCAGATATTCGTGCTTCAGTCAGAATAACATTTGAAGAAGCTGTATTTGGATGCGAAAAGGAATTAAGTCTTAATCTTAAAGATGAATGTACAACATGTCATGGAACAGGTGCAAAGCCTGGAACACAACCTGAAACATGTAGCCGATGCGGAGGTAGAGGTCAGGTAGTTACAACACAGCAGAGCTTCTTTGGAACAATGCAGAATATTACAACATGTCCTGAATGTAACGGAACAGGTAAGGTTATAAAGGATAAATGTACAACATGTCACGGTACAGGATATACTTCAAGTCTTAAAAAGATTGCAGTTACAATTCCGGCAGGTATTGATGACGGACAGAGTGTAAGAATCAGAGAAAAAGGTGAACCTGGAAGAAATGGCGGACCAAGAGGAGACTTATTAGTACAGGTTAGAATTATAGGCAATCCAAACTTTCAGAGAAATGGAATGGATTTATATACAAATACATCAATCTCATTTGCACAGGCAGCAATAGGAGGAGATGTAAGAGTTAATACTGTAGATGGAGATGTATTGTTTAACATAAAACCGGGAACACAGACAGGAACAAGAATCAGATTAAAAGGAAAAGGTGTTCCAAGTATTAGAAATAAAGCGGTTCGTGGTGATCAATATACAACTTTGATTGTAAGAGTACCTGAAAAATTGACTCATGAACAAAAAGAGTTAATTAAACAGTTAGACAAAGTATCAGGAAATACACTAAACCAAAGTGAAGATGAAAAGCCAAAGAAAAAGAGCTTTAAAGATAAATTTAAACTAGATTAAGAGATTAGAAAAAAGAAATATTGCGGATATAAAAGTAAAATTGCTTTTATATCCGTATTTTTATATATTAAAAATTTGAAAAAAATTTTATAAGTTAGAAAATATTAAAACAATCATTTAAATAAATAAAGAAGAAATAAGTAATGTATATATTAAATTAAGTAACAATAAAACAAGAAAAAATTGCAAAAAAAAGTTTTTGTGAACAATAAAACCAATGAGAGTAATCACTAATAGTCAAATTGTACAAAAACAAGCAAAAAAATAAGCGGTTTATAATAAAATATGTTGACTTTTGAAACGTTTTTAACTATACTGACTGTATAATAGTTATAAAGTTCAGGAGGAAAATTGAAATGAGAAAGAATTTAAAGAAAATCGCTACATTAGCAATGGCAGCAGCAATGGCTATCGCAGTAGTACCTGCAGTACCAACTCAGGCAGCTAAAACAGAATTAATTAAGAATGAATGGGACAGTTACTTTGGTGCTTCATCAGGATGGGCTGAAGGAGCAGAAGGAGCTTTGACAGAAAATTCTAAGTCATCTTGGACAGCTGATATGGATTCAATTGGCTGGGGTGGAATCTGGGGAGCTCAGATTAAGAATGAAAACCTTAAGTACCAGAAAGGCCAGTCATATACAGTAAGTTGTAAACTTAAAGCAACTAATTTAGATAAATGGGTTCTTGTTAAGGTTGAAGGAGATGATCCTAATGCATACGAACCTGATAAGGCTCCATTAGCATTTAAGTGGGTACAGTTACAGCAGGATAAAGAACAGACAGTAACATTAGATTTTACTTTGGCTAAGAATTATAGTGGACATCTTTCATTATACTTTGGCGTTGGCGGAGAAATGGGTGACAGAGAAGATGAACAGTTAGCAGGTCTTTACAATGGTTTAGTTACATTACCAAAGGATGGAGATCCTACATTTTCATCATCTGTAAAATGTTCTAACATTTCAGTAAAACAGGTTGCTACAACAATTAAGAAAGTAAGAGCTAAGAAAGGCGTAGCTAAGGTTACTATTAACAAGAGTGCAGTAGCAAAGAAATATGTTGTACAGTATTCAACAAAGAGCAGTATGGCTGGTGCAAAGAAAGTTGTTACGGCTAAGACAAATGCAACATTAAAGAATCTTACAAGTGGAAAGAAATACTACGTTAGAGTTGCTGTTGTAAACAAGAATGGAAAGCAGAGCAAAGAATGGAGTGCTAAGAAAGTAGTTAAGGTTAAATAATTAAAGCTACATATATAAACTGTTTGAATTGCAATAATAAATAAACAAGAGAAACCTTATAATTAGGAAGAATTCCTTTTTATAAGGTTTCTTTTATATTGGTGTGCCCGGCGATGTATGTTCCACTTTGTGACATACAGTTTATGGAAAAATAAAAAGTGAAAAGGCTGAAAGGGATATTTATGAAAGGTTGCATTAAAAAGTTTTAGCGTTTATAATAAAATGATGTTTTGTGGTTTAAGAGAGGATTTTATTTATGAAATGGAATAAATATACGTTAAAAACAACAACAGAAGCTATAGATTATATAAGTGGTTTGATGATTGAACTTGGTATAGATGGAATACAGATAGAAGACAATGTGCCTTTATCAGAAGAGGACAAGAAGGCAATGTTTATAGATTATCTTCCAACACTTCCTAAAGATGATGGAACAGCATATATAAGTTTTTATACAGAGGAAGATAATGACGATGAAGCATTACTTCATAAAGTTAGAGAAAAATTAAAAGAAGCATCATCATTTATAAATGTTGGAGAGGGAACAATAGAAAAAGATATAACAGAAGACATTGACTGGGTTAATAATTGGAAACAGTTTTTTAAAGCTTTTACTGTAGGAGAATTTTATATTAAACCTACATGGGAAGAAATTGATGAAGCTCATAAAGATATGAAGATGATTGAAATTGATCCCGGGACTGCGTTTGGAACAGGAAAACATGAAACAACTCAACTTTGTATCAATCAGCTAATAAAATATGTAAAACCTGGTGATACAGTACTTGATTTAGGATGTGGAAGTGGTATCTTGTCTATAGTTGCAAAAAAATTAGAGGCAGGTAAAATGGCAATGACTGACATCGACCCGGCTGCCATTACTGCATCAAAAGAAAATTTCCAGGTAAATCATATTGCGATGGATGAAATTGATTTGTATGATGGAAATATTATAGATGATGAAGAATTACAGAAAAAAGTCGGATTTAATAAATATGATGTAGTTGTTGCAAATATATTAGCAGATGTAATTATTCCAATATCAGCAATCGTAGATAAATTCTTAAAGAAAGGTGGAATATTTATTTCATCAGGGATTATTTACATGAAAGAAGAAGATGTAGTTGATGCCATAAAGAAAAATCACAAATTAAAATTTATGGAAACAGTAAATCAAGGTGACTGGCGTGCAATTATGGCACAGAAGATTTCAGATTAAAAGAGTGGTATAGAATGTATAGATTTTTTGTTAATGCCGAAAATATATTAGAAGATACTATTTTAGTTACAGGTAGTGATGTTAATCATATAAAAAATGTTCTTCGTATGAAAATCGGAGAAGAAATCCTTATTAGCGATGGAAATGATAAGGAATATGTCTGCAGCATTTTAAATATGGATGATGAAAAAGTTGAAGCAAAAATATTAGATATAAACGGACCGGGAAGAGAATTGCCTATAAAAGTATATTTGTTTCAGGGATTGCCTAAAGGCGATAAAATGGAAACAGTAATACAGAAAATGGTAGAACTTGGAGTTTATGGAATTGTGCCGGTAAGTACAAAAAGGTCAATAGTAAAGTTAGATGCAAAAAAGGCAGCCAATAAAGTGAAAAGATGGAATGCCATTTCAGAAAGTGCAGCAAAACAAAGTAAAAGAGGAATAATTCCTAGAGTAAATGATGTCTGCACATTTAAACAGGCAATCGATATGGCTAAAGAATTAGACATGATTATAATGCCGTATGAAGAAGCAGATGATATGGAAAAGACAAGAAATATCATTAGAGGCTTAAAAAAAGACACATCTGTTGGAATTTTCATAGGACCTGAGGGAGGATTTGCTAAAGAGGAAGTAAATGCCGTTATGGAGGAAAATGGAACTCCAATAACTTTGGGGAAAAGAATTTTAAGAACTGAAACGGCAGGCATGGCTATTATGTCAGTAATTATGTTTATGATGGAAGAATAAGGAGCAAAAATGGAAGCGTATTTTGATAATTCAGCCACAACAGTAGTGACAGAAAATGTAAAAGATATAGTTGTAAAAGTTATGACGCAGGATTATGGAAATCCATCATCTATGCATATGGTAGGTGTAAATGCTGAAAAATATATTAAGAAGGCAAAGGAAAATATATCAAAAATATTAAAAACAGACCCGAAAGAAATATATTTTACATCAGGTGGCACAGAGTCGAATAACCTTGCAATAATAGGAAGCGCTAATGCAAATAAAAGAGCAGGAAATAGAATAATAACTACAAAAATTGAACATTCTTCTGTTGCGGCAACGATGAAATACTTAGAAGAACAGGGATTTGAGATTGTATATCTACCTGTAGATAACAAAGGCATTGTAGCTATGGAAAGCCTTAAAAATGCTATGAATGAAAATACAATTCTTGTTTCTGTTATGTTTGTAAATAATGAAGTAGGTGCAATAGAACCTATTGAAGAAATTGGAAAATATATTAAGTCAGTAAAAAAAGATGTTGTATTCCATGTTGATGCTATTCAGGCATTTGGCAAGTTAGACATAAAACCTAAAAAGCTAAATATAGATATTCTTACTGTAAGCGGACACAAAATTCATGGACCAAAAGGTTCAGGATTTATATATATAAAAGACAAAACAAAAATATCGCCAATTATATTTGGTGGCGGACAGCAAAAAGGAATGCGTTCAGGTACAGAGAATGTGCCTGGTATTGCAGGAATTGGTGAAGCGGCAAGAGCAGCTTATGAAAATTTTGATGAAAAGGTGGACAAACTTATTTCCTTAAAAGACAGACTTATTGATATTTTAAATGAAATGGAAGATGTTACTGTAAACAGTCAGAAAGGAAAAAAAGGTGCACCGCATATTGTAAGTGCAAGTTTTAGAGGCGTAAGAAGTGAAGTACTTCTTCATGCGTTAGAAGAAAGAGGTATTTATATATCAGCCGGCTCAGCATGCTCATCTAACAGACCGGCAGTAAGTGCTACTTTAAAAGCTATGAATATAGATAAAGATTTGTTAGAATCAACTGTAAGATTTAGTTTTAGCACATTAAACACTATTGAAGAAATAGAATATTGTGGGGAACAGTTAAACAGCTTGTTACCTATGCTAAGAAAATACGTTAGAAGATAGAAGGAGAGTAAAATGACACAATCACTTTTGATTAAATATGCCGAGATTGGCATAAAGGGAAAAAACAGATATTTGTTTGAAAATGCCCTTGTTAAACAGGCAAAGATTGCATTGAAACGTGTAGATGGAGAGTTTGTTGTAACAAAAGAAGCAGGAAGAATTTATGTTACTACAGAATCTGACTGCGATATGGATGAAGCAATTGAAGCATTACAATATGTGTTTGGTATTGTAGGCATTTGCCCAATGATGCAGATAGAGGACAATGGATTTGAAGATTTAGCTAAACATGTAATAAAACATATCGAAGATAACTATGAAGATAAAAATCTTACATTTAAGGTTGCAGCCAGAAGAAGCAGAAAGAATTATCCAATGGATTCTATGGAAATTAACATGGAAATGGGAGGCGTAATTTTAGATGCATTCCCTGAAATGAAGGTGGATGTTCATAATCCTGATATTGTAATTAATATCGAGATAAGAAATAAAATTAATATTTATTCAAAGATAATTCCGGGACCGGGTGGAATGCCTGTTGGAACAGCCGGAAATGGTATGCTTTTATTATCAGGAGGAATTGATAGCCCTGTTGCAGGATATATGGTTGCAAAACGTGGAGTGCATATTGATGCAGTATATTTCCATGCACCACCATACACATCTGAAAGAGCAAAACAGAAAGTTGTCGATTTGGCAAAAATCATATCAAAGTATACAGGACCAATGAATTTATATGTAGTTAATTTTACAGATATACAGATGTATATTTATGACAAATGTCCACATGATGAGTTAACTATCATTATGAGAAGATATATGATGAGAATTGCAGAGTATTTTGCAAATAAAGAAGGCTCATTAGGACTTATAACAGGAGAAAGTATAGGACAGGTTGCAAGTCAGACAATGCAAAGCCTTGCAGCTACAAATGAAGTATGTACTATGCCGGTATTCAGACCTGTAATTGCATTTGATAAGCAGGAAATAGTAGATATTTCATTAAAGATTGGAACATATGAAACATCTATCCTTCCATATGAGGATTGTTGTACAACATTTGTTGCTAAACATCCGGTTACTAAACCAAATATTAATATTATTAAAAGATCAGAAACACATTTGGAAGAAGAAATTGACAGAATGTTTAAGGAAGCAGTTGAAACTGCAGAATTAATCGAGATAAGAAGAGACTAATTAAATAAAAAAGAGGGTAATAAAAAAGCAGGCAAACCTGCCTGCTTTTTTAGCAATATCAATTATACAAGATATGGCTTTAAAACATCTAAAATAGCGTTAACGTCATCTTCGCTATGGATGTTTAAGTCAATTGGTTTAGAAAGATCAAGACTGAAAATTCCCATAATTGACTTCGCATCAATTACATAACGACCTGATACTAAATCAAAATCAGAATCAAATTTTGTTATGTCATTTACGAAAGCTTTTACTTTATCAATTGAATTTAAGCTGATTGTAACTGTTTTCATAATAAATACCTCTCTTAAATATATTTTTATACGTCAATATTAACACGAGGCTGATAATAGGGCAATGATAAAAGTATACAAAATTTAATCAAAAAAATTGTTTGGAGTTTGTAAAAATGTTAAAAGTAGCATTACATAATTTAGGATGTAAAGTAAATGCATATGAGACTGAGGCAATGGCACAAAAGCTGGAAGATGCCGGTTACGAAATTGTACCATTTAATGAAAAGGCCGATGTGTATATTATAAATACATGTTCAGTTACAAATATGGCAGATAGAAAATCGAGACAAATGCTTCATAAAGCTAAGAAAATGAATGAAGATGCAGTAGTAGTTGCAGCAGGATGTTATGTTCAGACAGCAACAGAAAAATTGTTAGAAGATTTGTCTGTTGACATTCTTATTGGAAATAATAAGAAAAAAGATATAGTTGAAGAACTTCAAAAATATTTTGATGATAACAAATATAATAAAAATGTAATTGATATAAATGCTACAAATGAATATGAAGAGTTAGAGCTGGCAACCGTAACAGAACACACCAGAGCTTATATAAAAATTCAGGATGGATGTAATCAGTTCTGTTCATATTGTATAATTCCTTATGCAAGAGGAAGAATCAGAAGTAGGGAATTTGACAATATAAAACAGGAAGTTACAGAACTTGCACAAAAAGGATTTAAAGAAATCGTACTTACAGGTATTCATTTAAGTTCATATGGCAATAATGAAAATAAATTAATAGATGTTGTTGAAATGATTGCCGGAATTGAAGGTGTTGAAAGAATAAGATTAGGTTCTCTTGAGCCAAATATCGTGACTGAGGATTTTGCAAAACGATTAGCAAAAGTTGATAAAATATGTCCGCATTTTCATTTGTCAATGCAGAGTGGATGTGATAATACATTAAAAAGAATGAACAGACATTATACATCTGACGAATATTTTGAAAAATGCGAACTTTTAAGAAAATATTTTGACAATCCGGCATTTACAACGGATGTAATCGTTGGATTCCCAGGTGAAACGCAGGAAGATTATGAAATCTCAAGAGAGTTTGTAAAAAAAGTAAGATTTTCAGAATTACATGTATTTAAATATTCAAAACGAGATGGCACTGTTGCTGCAAAAATGGAAAATCAGATTCCTGAACCTGTAAAGACAGAAAGAAGCGAGGATTTGATTAAAGTTGGCGAAATTCTTACAATGGAATATAGAAGGAAATTTATTGGAAAAAAGGTAAGCGTATTGTTCGAAGAAACAATTAATATAGCAGGAGAAGATTATTGGGTAGGTCACACAAAAGAATATATTAAGGTTATAATGAAGAGTGACAAAGACCTGTCAGGAGATATTAAAAACGTTTCATTAATTGGATTTGCAAATGAGTGTTTGAATTGTGAAAATATTGAAAAAAAAGGTGCGGGCAAGGAAATAATGCTTGCCACAACATAAGTTTTATATTAGTATAAAGGTACATGGAAAATGCCAAAAGGGCAAAAGGACGGGATAAGATGAGTAATTTAGGAAACACACAATACTTCAAAGTTCCACAGGAACAGAAGTTAGGCGTTGAAGAGATTTTAGAAAGAGTATATCAGGCGTTAGCAGAAAAAGGATACAATCCGGTTAACCAGATTGTAGGTTATATTATGTCCGGAGATCCTACATACATTACAAGTCATAATAATGCCAGAAGCCTTATTATGAAAGTAGAACGCGATGAATTAATTGAAGAAACAGTTAAGTATTATATCAACAACAAATTAAAATAAGCAACGGCTATACAAATGGGAGTTTCATTGAAGAAACTCTTTTTTGTAGCAAAAGCCCGGAAATGCGACTGCGCTTGCGCAGAGCCGCATGAGCCGGGCGCAAGAACAGCGAGAAACAAACGTTTCGAGCTGGCGGAAGCGGAAGCGGCGAAGCCGATTAGCAAAAGCCCGGAAATGCGACTGCGCTTGCGAGCCCACGGTTTGGCAGGGCTTATTCTGTATGCTTAAAGGAGAAATGTTATAATGAGAATATTAGGACTTGATTTTGGCTCAAAGACAGTAGGAGTTGCAATTACAGATCCGTTAGGGATGACTGCACAGGGCATGGAAATAGTGAGAAGGGAATCACCTAATAAATTAAGAAAGACTCTTTCAAGAATAGAGACAATTATTAAAGAAAATGATGTTGAATTAATAGTATTAGGATTACCTGTAAATATGGATGGAAGTTCAGGTGAAAGAGTTGAAAAGACAAAAGAATTTGCAGATATGCTTACACGTAGAAGCGGAGTGGAGATTATTTTTCAGGACGAACGATTAACAACGGTTGAAGCATATGAAATAATGAATGAAGCAGGAATAAAAAGGGAAGACAGATACAAATATGTTGACCAGATTGCTGCCACAATTATTCTAGAGGATTATCTTAATTCGCATCGTTAAAAGTTATATGGTAGGAATATGACTTTTCATAACAGACTATGTATAGATATTTTTATTAACTGTCAGGAAAAAATCATTAATTTGATGGAATGTACGCAGATAAATAGTTAGATTAATTAAAAAATGAAGGTATTATTTCGTGAAGGATAGGAATGTTTATAATTATAAATAATAATTATAAATGCCTAATTAAGTACTTTGCAGATACCAAAGTTAGTATAGAAAAGTAATAGGAGGAAACAAAATGAACGAAGTTCATTTTCTATAAATGTTTCCGACGAATAGCCGCCGACCGAAGGGCGGGGGCATTACATATTTTTCAGGAGGAGATATAGTCAAATGGATGGAAAGATAATTTTCAAAAATGAGCAGGGTGAAAATGAAGAATTCACAGTTTTATTAGAAACAAAAGTAAATAATATAAAATATATTCTTGTTGAAAAAGAAGATGAAGAGATAGCATATATTTTTAAGGACACATCAGATGATAGTAGTGAAGAAGCTGTTTATGAAGTAGTTTTAGATGAAGATGAAGTAGGATATATCGGAAAGATTTTTTCAGAACTATTAGAAGATGTAGATTTAGTATAATACGAATATGAACGGAGAAATATAGGAGGGAAATATTAATGAGCGAGACTGGAAAGTTGAAAATAATTCCATTAGGCGGTTTAGAGCAGATTGGAATGAATATGACAGCTTTTGAATATGAAGATGGCATAATAGTAGTCGATTGCGGATTGTCATTTCCGGATGATGATATGCTTGGAATAGATTTAGTAATACCGGACATTACTTATTTAAGAGAAAATAAGGACAAGATAAAAGGATTTTTTATAACACATGGACATGAAGATCATATTGGTGCGTTACCATATGTTTTAAAAGAAATCAGTGCACCATTGTATGCAACAAAACTTACAATGGGAATTATAGAAGGAAAGCTTGAAGAACATCAGATCAAAGATATAGTTAAAAGAAAAGTAGTTAAATATGGTCAGAACATAAACGCAGGTAAATTCAGAGTTGAATTTATTAAGACAAACCATAGTATAGCTGATGCGGCAGCATTTGCCATTCATACACCTGTTGGTGTTATTGTTCATACAGGTGACTTTAAGGTAGATTATACACCTGTATTTGGTGATGCAATTGATTTAGCAAGATTTAGTGAATTAGGAAAAAAAGGCGTATTGGCAGTTATGTGTGACAGTACAAACGTATTAAGACCTGGATTTACACCTTCAGAAAGTACGGTTGGTGCAACATTTGACCACATTTTTTCAGAACATCCTAAGACAAGAATTATTATTGCTACATTTGCATCAAATGTAGACAGAGTTCAGCAGATTATCAATTCAGCTGACAAATACAACAGAAAAGTTGTAGTAGAAGGAAGAAGTATGGTTAATATTATTTCAGTTGCAAAAGAATTGGAATATTTAAAGATACCTGATAATACATTGATTAATATTGAAGAAATGAAAAATTATACTGATGACCAGTTGGTACTTATTACAACAGGAAGTCAGGGAGAATCAATGGCAGCCCTTTCAAGAATGGCAGCATCACTTCATAGAAAAGTAAGTATTAAACCGGGAGATACTATTGTGTTTAGTTCAACACCTATCCCTGGAAATGAAAAAGCCGTAAGTAAAGTAATTAATGAATTATATATGAAGGGGGCAGAGGTTATTTTCCAGGATACACATGTTTCAGGGCATGCGTGTCAGGAAGAAATTAAATTAATATATTCTCTGTTAAAACCTAAATATGCAATACCTGTACATGGTGAATACAGACATTTAATGGTTCATGGACAGTTAGTTCAGAAATTAGGAATTCCTAAAGAAAATGTATTTATTATGAAATCAGGGGATGTTTTAAGTATTGATGAAAATGATGCAAAGATTACAGGAAAAGTCCCTGCAGGTTCCGTATTAGTTGATGGTCTTGGAGTAGGTGATGTAGGTAACATCGTTCTTAGAGACAGACAGAATCTTGCTGAAAACGGAATTATAATTGTGGTACTTACTTTGCAAAAATATACAAATCAGTTACTTGCAGGACCTGATATTGTAACAAGAGGTTTCGTATATGTAAGAGAGTCAGAAAATCTTATTGACGAAGCAAAGGAAGTTGTGGCAGAAGCATTAGACAACTGTTTAAGTAAAAACTCAGTTGACTGGGGTAAAATTAAAATGGTTGTAAAAGATAGTTTAGGTGAATATTTATGGAAGAAGATGAAGAGAAATCCAATGATTCTTCCAATAATCATGGAAGTTGAATAATCCGGGAGGAGCTTATGGTTAGGCGAAAAACATCAGAAGGCTTTGCAAGAGTTATGAGTAAAGTATTAAAGTATTTGGTGATGTTTGTTGTCATTTACTATTTTGCAGCAGCAGCTTTTGTATTTGGCAGACAGTTATTCACAGACAAGGGAGCAGCACCTGCACCTGGGATGGATATGACAATTGAAGTAACTAAGAACACATCAATAAAAGATTTTGCAAAGACATTAGAAGAATACGGAATTATAAATGATGATAAAGTATTATGGGTTCAGTCATTTATATATGAAGTAAAGGTTGTAAAGCCGGGAACATATACTTTCAATACTTCTGATAATGGCGAAGAAATATTAAAAGTTATCAAAAGTGAAGGTAAAACTGATGAAGAAGAGACAACAACGGAATAAGAGAGGTTGATATGATAGTAAATGAAAGAATTGTATCATATATGCATTCGTTGGAAAAAAATAATAGTCAGGTTTTAGAGCAGATAGAAATAGAGGCTCATAAGGACAATGTGCCGATTATCAGAAAAGAAATGGAAAGTTTCTTAAGAGTTATTCTGGCAATAAAAAAACCTAAAAGAATATTAGAGCTGGGTACTGCAGTTGGGTACTCAGCCATTTTAATTAGTGAATGTTTAGATGAAGATGGAAAAATTACTACAATAGAAAATTATGAAAAAAGAATTCCTATCGCAAAAGAAAATATAAAAAAAGCAGGAAAAGAAAATGTGATTACTCTTTTAGAAGGAGATGCGTTGGAAATTATGCCTACACTAAAAGATGATAGCTTTGACTTTGTATTTATGGATGCGGCAAAGGCTCAGTATATTAATTTTCTTCCGCATGTTTTAAGATTAATGAAAACAGGAGGAGTTCTGATTACTGACAATGTTCTTCAGGAAGGTGATTTGATAGAATCTAAATATGTTGTAAGAAGAAGAGACAGAACAATTCATAAACGAATGCGGGAATATATGTATGAAGTAAAAAATAATGAACAGTTAGAAACATCCATCGTTCCAATTGGAGATGGAATAACAATAAGTGTAAAGAAGAGATAAATATGAGAAATGTAGAATTATTAATTCCGGCAAGCAGTCTGGAAGTTTTAAAAACAGCAGTAAAATATGGGGCAGATGCCGTATATATTGGTGGAGAAGTATTTGGACTTAGAGCAAAAGCGAAAAACTTTTCATTAGAAGAAATGCGGGAAGGTGTAAAATTTGCACATGAACATAATGTGAAAGTATATGTTACTGCAAATATACTTGCCCACAATGCAGATTTAGAGCCTGTAAGAGCTTATTTTGAAGATTTAAAAACAGTAAATATGGATGCACTTATAATCGCTGACCCTGCAATATTTACAATTGCCAAAGAAATGCTTCCGGATACTGAAATTCATATCAGCACTCAGGCTAATAATACAAATTATGGAACATATAATTTCTGGTACAATCTTGGAGCTAAGAGAGTTGTAACTGCAAGAGAATTATCAATGAAGGAAATAAAAGAAATAAGAGAACATATTCCTGATGACATGGAAATCGAAACATTTGTTCATGGCGCAATGTGTATTTCTTATTCAGGAAGATGTCTTTTATCAAGTTTTATGGCAGGGCGTGATGCAAATAAAGGCGCATGCACTCATCCATGCAGATGGAAATATGCCGTTATGGAAGAATCAAGAGAAGGACAGTATATGCCTGTTTATGAAAATGAACGTGGAACATATATTTTTAACTCGAAAGATTTGTGCATGATAGAGCATATTCCTGAACTTATAGATGCCGGAATCGATAGTTTTAAAATAGAAGGAAGAATGAAAACTGCCCTTTATGTAGGTACGGTTGCAAGAACATACAGAATGGCAATTGATGATTATTTAGAAAGCCCTGACAAGTATTATGCAAACCTTGATAAGTACAGGGAGTTGATTTCACAGTGTACATTCAGACAGTATACAACCGGATTTTTCTTTGGAAAACCAGATGAAACAACACAGATATACGATAAAAATGTGTATGAAAGAAATTATGTTTATCTTGGACTTGTCGGAGAAAAGGTTGGGGAACATAAATACACAATAACACAGAAAAATAAATTCTGCGTTGGAGATACAATTGAGGTTATGAAAAAAGACGGAAGAGACATTGAAGTTAAAGTAATTTCAATTCAGGATGAAGAAGGAAACGAAATGGAAAGTTGTCCACATCCACAACAGAAGTTATTTATTGATTTAGGAATTGAATTAGAACTAGGAGATATTCTTAGAAAAAAAGATGTTGTAACAGCGTAAAATAAATAGGAAGTGACAGGCACCCGTTATGTGATTTGTGCATAAAATGTATAAAGCATGTGACGAGGTGCCTTTTTTTGAAGACATTTAAAGAGCCTTTGACACCAAAGGAAGAGAAAAAATATCTGGAAAGATATGCACAGGGAGATAAGCTGGCGAAGGATATATTAATAGAGAGTAATTTACGCCTTGTTGCACATGTGGCAAAAAAATATTCGGGTGAGAGAGATAATGAAGATTTAATTTCTATTGGAATAATAGGCCTTATAAAGGCAATAAATTCATTTGATATAAATAAGGGAAACCGTTTAGGAACCTATGCGGCAAAATGCATTGAAAATGAAATGCTAATGATGTTTAGAAATGAGAAAAAAAGAAGCAGGGACGTATCGCTAAATGAACCAATAGGAACAGATAAAGAAGGAAATACAATATGTCTTATAGATGTTGTTGAGTCAGATAATGAGGACGTAATAAGTAATATGGAAAGACAGGAAAATGTAGAAATGATTAGGGATATTGTAGAAAATAAACTGACCAAACGGGAAAGAGAAATAATAGAACGACGATATGGAATGAACGGGAGGGAGAGCGAGACGCAGAAAATAATTGGTATGGATTTAAACATTTCAAGGAGCTATGTAAGTCGTATTGAAAAGAGAGCATTAGAAAAAATAAAATCGACAATTGACTATTCATATAAAATGTGATAACTTATAACCTAAATAATAACGGAATGTTTGGAGGGTATATGGTTAGTAAAGTTAATTGTTGTGCAATTACGGGAACGGAAGTTTTACCGATTTGTGTTGAAACAGATGTATGTAGTGGCTTGCCATCATTTGATATGGTAGGCCTTTTATCGTCAGAAATAAAAGAGTCAAGAGAGAGGGTAAGAACCGCAATAAAGAATTCGGGATTTATGATTCCGCCAAGAAGAATAACGATAAATTTGGCTCCTGCGAATATAAGAAAATCAGGAACTTATTTTGATTTGCCAATATCTGCGTCGATTCTTAAAGCACTTGATATAGTAAAACAGGATGTCAGTAAATTTATGATTGCGGGAGAATTAAGTTTAAATGGAGATGTGATAAAGGTTAATGGAATATTACCTATGGTTTTAATGGCAGTGTCAAAGGAAATTAAAGTATGCATCATTCCTGAAGAAAATTATGGAGAGTGTGTAGCCATTGAAGGGATAGAGATAATAGGAGTGAAAAATCTTGCAGAATTAGTGTATGTGTTAGATATGAATCCTGATGAGTTGAGCGAGGAAATATTAAGGCAGAAAGCTAATTTTGAAGAAAAGAAGATTCAGGAAGAAATAGAGGAAAGTTATGATTTTGCAGACATTTGCGGACAGGAGCAGGGAAAAATAGGAGCGATGATTGCAGCAGCAGGAAGACACAATATGCTTATGGTTGGACCACCGGGCGCCGGAAAAACTGTAATAGCAAGGACTATTCCTACAATACTTCCTGATATGACATTTGAAGAGAGAATACAAATATCAAAGATTCATAGTATAGCAGGGAAATTAGATGGAAGACTAGTGGATAAAAGACCATTTTGCAGTCCGCATCATACTACAACGGTAACGGGAATGACGGGCGGCGGAATGAAACCAAAAGTAGGACAGGTTACCCTTGCTCATGGTGGAGTATTATATTTAGACGAATTTCCTGAATTTTCGAGAAATGTTATTGAAGCATTAAGGCAACCGTTAGAGGACAAAAAAATTGTGCTTTCAAGAAATAGTGGAAGCTATGAATTTCCTGCAGATGTGATACTTATAGCATCAATGAATCCGTGTAAGTGTGGATATTATCCTGATAGAAACAGATGTAGCTGTACACAAAGGGAGGTTAATAAGTATTTGTCAAAAATAAGTGGACCTATATTAGATAGATTTGATTTATGTGTGTATTTAAACAGAGTAGAGTATAAGGATATTAAAAAAAGTGAAAAAACTTCAGAAAAGATGAAAGAAAGGGTTATTGCAGCAGCACAAATTCAAAGGGAAAGATATAAGAATGAAACAGTGTCTTACAATGGACAGTTAGATGGCAGAAATATTAAAGAATTTTGTAAATTAAATAAGCCTGAAGAAGAACTTATGGAACAGATTTTTAATAAATTTAAATTGAGCATGAGGGCGTATGGAAAGGTATTAAAAGTAGCAAGAACGATAGCAGATTTGGACGAGAGAAAAAATGTTTCAAAGGGCGATATATCAAAGGCTTTGACATTTAGAACTCCGGCTTGGATGAAGTAAAAAGGGGGATACTATATATATGGAAGAAAGAGATTATTTTGCATGGATTTCAACTGTAAAAGATATACAATATACGAAGTTAAACAGACTGTTAAAAGGTGTAAATGGAATAGAAGAATTGTATCATTCAAGTGAGAAAAAATTACTAAATATGACAGATATTACAAAGAAAGATGTTGAGACAATTCTTAAGGCAAAGACTGAATTTGACAAAAACAGATTTTATGATGAATTAGAGAAGAATAATATAAAATTTGTCACAATTAAAGACGACGAATTTCCAGATAAATTAAGGATATTTGACCATAAGCCATATTTCCTTTTTTACAAAGGGAGTCTACCTGATAATGATAAAAAAACAGTTGCAATGGTTGGGGCAAGAGCGTGCAGTAATTATGGAAGAAATATGGCGAAAAGTATAGCTAAAGAACTGAGTGAAAATGGAGTGCAGATAATTAGTGGAATGGCAAGAGGAATTGATACATACAGTCAATTAGGAGCAATTGAAGGAGGAGAAAAAACTTTTGCAATTGTTGGATGTGGAGTTGATATTGTGTATCCGATAGAAAATATTGAACTTTATGAAAATATTATAGAATATGGTGGGATAATTTCAGAATATCCACCGGGAAGCAAACCTCTTAATTGGCATTTTCCGCAGAGAAACAGAATAATAAGTGGATTGGCGGATATAGTAGCAGTAATCGAGGCAAAAGAAAAAAGCGGTTCGCTAATAACTGTGGAATGGGCATTAGAACAGGGCAAAGATATTTACGCACTTCCGGGGAGAGTTGGAGACGCTTTAAGTGGCGGTTGTAATAGGCTTTTAAAGGTTGGTGCAGGGGTATTAACATCGGCAAAAGATATACTTGAAGAATTGCATATAGAAGAAAAAAATAGGGCTTCAAAAATAACGTCTCAAGAAAATTTACTTGAAAAAGATTTTTCCTTGGTGTATATTGAGTTAGGTTTACAGCCGATTAACATCTCAGAATTGATAGAGAAAACCGGCATTGAATATGAACGTTTATCAGAAATATTGTTACAGTTACAACTAGATGGAATGGTAGAACAACCAATGGAAAATTATTATGCAAGGGTTGTAGTGTGACATAAATAAAAATATAAAGGGGTAATTATGGCGAAGTATTTAGTTATAGTGGAATCACCGGCGAAAGTTAAAACAATTAAAAAATTTTTAGGAGCTAATTATGAAGTAGTAGCTTCAAATGGTCATATTAGAGACTTACCTAAAAGTACGCTCGGAATAGATATCGAACACGATTATGAACCAAAATATATAACCATCAGAGGTAAAGGTGGAAAACTTGCAGAATTAAGAAGACAGGTTAAAAAAGCAGATAAAGTATATCTTGCAACTGACCCTGACCGTGAAGGAGAGGCAATTTCATGGCATTTGGCAACAGCATTGAAACTTGACATGAAAAAAACAGCAAGAATAACATTTAATGAAATTACAAAGCCGGCAGTAAAGGCATCTTTAAAACAGCCTAGAGATATTGATATGAATCGTGTTGACGCACAGCAGGCAAGAAGAGTTTTAGACAGAATGGTAGGATATATGATTAGTCCGCTGTTATGGGCTAAGATAAAAAGAGGATTAAGTGCAGGTAGAGTACAGTCTGTTGCACTTCGTATGTTATGCGACAGAGAAGAAGAAATAAATTCATTTATTCCTAAGGAATATTGGGATATGAATGCAACTTTAAATGTAAAAGGAGAAAGGAAACCATTAACAGTTGAGTTTTACGGAGATGGAAATGGAAAGATGGAAATTACCGGAAAAGAACAGCTTGATGGTATTGTAAAAGAATTGCAGAATGCTGAATTTACAGTAAAGGATGTAAAGAAGGGAAGCCGTTCAAGAAAGAGCCCGGTTCCGTTTATAACAAGTACATTGCAGCAGGAAGCTTCAAAGACTTTGAATTTTTCAACTCAAAAAACAATGAGACTTGCACAGCAGTTGTATGAAGGTGTGGATATTAAGGGAAGAGGAACAATAGGTTTGATTACTTACCTTCGTACTGATTCTACAAGAATTTCAGATACAGCAGAAACTCAGGTTAGAGAATTTATAGACAAGACATATGGTGCTGAAAATATAACAAAAGAAGTTAATACAGATAAATCTAATAAAAAGATACAGGATGCTCATGAGGCAATAAGACCTACAGATGTAAATATTACACCTGCTGAGGTTAAAGAACAGCTTAGCAGAGACTTATTCAGATTGTATCAGTTAATATGGAAGAGATTTGTAGCAAGTAGAATGGCAAGTGCCGTATATGAGACTACATCAGTAAAAGTTGCAGCAGACAAATACATTTTTAATGCTTCAACTTCAAAGCTTAACTTCCAGGGATTTATGCAGGTTTATACAGATAGTGACAGCGAAAAAGTAACAACGGATAATGTAATTGCAAAACTTACAAAAGAATCAGAATTGTCATTAGTTGAATTTAATGAAAATCAACATTTTACACAGCCACCTGCTCATTTTACAGAAGCTGTACTTGTTAAGGCACTAGAAGAACAGGGAATTGGACGTCCAAGTACTTATGCTCCAACAATTACAACAATTATTGCAAGAAGATATGTTACAAAGGAAAAGAAGAATCTTTATGTAACAGAACTTGGAGAAGCGGTTAACAATGTAATGAAGACAGCATTTAGCGCAATTGTAGATTTGAACTTTACTGCAAATGTTGAATCACTTTTAGATATGGTGGAAGAAGGAAAAGTAGAATGGAAGACAGTTATAAGAAACTTCTATCCTGATTTAGATGCCGCTGTAAAGAGTGCTGAAAAGAAATTAGAAAAAATTACAATTGCTGATGAAGAATCAGATGAAATATGCGAAGAATGTGGAAGAAGAATGGTTATCAAATACGGACCGCACGGTAAGTTCCTTGCATGTCCGGGATTTCCGGAGTGTAGAAATACAAAACCATATCTTGAAAAGACAGGAATCCCTTGCCCTAAATGTGGAAAGGAAATTATTCTTAAGAAAACACAGAAGGGAAGAAGATACTATGGATGTATCGACAATCCTGAATGTGATTTTATGTCATGGCAGAAACCTTCTACAGAAAAATGTCCTGAGTGCGGTGGATATATGCTTGAAAAAGGAAACAAGTTGGTATGCGCAGACGCGACATGTGGATATGTTACAGATTTGAAGAAAAAAGAGGAAGTAAAATAGATGAAATTTAAAATGGTTCATGAAAACTACAATGTAGTTGACTTAGATAAATCAATGGAATTTTATTCAAAAGCTTTAGGATTAAAAGAATCACGCAGAAAAGAAGCAAAAGACGGCTCATATATAATTGTCTATATGTCAAACGAAGAAGCAGATTTTGAATTGGAATTAACATGGTTAAAAGAGTGGAAAGGAAATTATAATCTTGGAGATTGTGAATTCCATCTTGCATTTGAAACAGATGATATGGAAGCAGCTCATAAACTTCATGAAGAAATGGAATGCATTTGTTTTGAAAATAAAGAAATGGGAATTTATTTTATTGAAGATCCTGATGGATATTGGTTAGAAATTGTTCCAGCAAAATAGAGGTAAATGAATGAAGGTTACGTATTTAAAACATAGTGGTTTTATGGTTGAAAGCAAAAATAATATATATTTGTTTGACTATATTAGTGGAAACATTGATAAAGCGATAAAATCGGACAAGAAAATTTACGTAATGGTAAGCCATGTTCATGATGATCATTTTAGTAAAATAATATTTGATATAGCGACTAAGCATAATAATGTAACATATGTTTTATCTTACGATGTTGTTAAGAAAATAAAGAAAAATGCTATATTATCAAAAATGACTGAGCAACTTAATATAATAAGAGTTCAGGCTCATGAAAAATACAAGATAGATGATATAGTTGTTGAAACATTGAAATCAACAGATGAAGGGGTAGCTTTTATAGTAAGTGAAAAAGATGGTACAATATATCATGCAGGTGATTTGAACTGGTGGCACTGGGAAGGAGAACCAAAGTCCTGGAACCGAAACATGGAAGTTAATTTTAAAAGAGAGATTGATAGCATGAAGGGAAGAAAGATAGATATTGCTTTCGTACCGCTTGATCCAAGACAGGAAGAAGCCTATTATATGGGAATGGACTATCTTATAAAAAATGTTGGAGCAAATGAAATTTATCCTATGCATTTTTGGGGAGAACCTGAAATAATAGACAGATATAAAAATGAGTATGGTGGAGAAAACATAGTGAGTAAGGCATTTTTTTGTAAATAAAAAGTGCTTGAATTATAAAATGACTTATGATAAGATGTCTAAGTTAGAGTAAACACGTTTGATGAAATCGGACCGGTGCCCATGCTCGGGGTTGTCCGATGAATTGGATTCAGACGGAAGATTAAAACCAAATGGAGGTAAAAAAATGAGCGTTATTTCAATGAAACAGTTATTAGAAGCAGGTGTTCATTTCGGACATCAGACAAGAAGATGGAACCCTAAGATGGCTCCATACATTTACACAGAAAGAAATGGTATCTACATTATCGATTTACAGAAGTCAGTAGGTAAAGTTGATGAAGCTTACAAGGCTATGGCTGATATCGCAGCTGATGGTGGTACAATTCTTTTCGTTGGTACAAAGAAACAGGCTCAGGAAGCTGTTAAGACAGAAGCTGAACGTTGCGGAATGTACTATGTAAATGAAAGATGGTTAGGCGGAATGCTTACTAACTTCAAGACAATTCAGTCAAGAATTAAGAGATTAAAAGACATCGAACAGATGGCAGAAGATGGAACATTTGATGTTCTTCCTAAGAAAGAAGTTATCGAAATTAAGAAAGAATGGGATAAGCTTGAAAAGAACCTTGGTGGTATCAAGGATATGAAGAGAATCCCAGACGCTATTTTCGTAGTAGATCCTAAGAAGGAAAGAATTTGTATTCAGGAAGCTCATGCACTTGGAATCAAATTAATCGGTATCGCTGATACAAACTGCGATCCTGAAGAATTAGATTACGTTATTCCAGGTAATGACGATGCTATCAGAGCTGTTAAACTCATCGTTGCTAAGATGGCAGATGCTGTTATCGAAGCTAACCAGGGTGAAGAAATGGTAGCTGAAGAAGTAGCTGAAACAGAAGCAGAATAATTAAATTTTTTCTAAATAGGAGGATATAGTAATGGATATTACAGCAGCAATGGTAAAAGAGTTAAGAGAATTAACAGGCGCTGGAATTATGGCTTGTAAGAAAGCTTTAGTTGAAACTGATGGTAATCAGGAAGCAGCTATCGAAGTATTAAGAAAGAAAGGCGAAGCTACTGCAGTAAAGAAATCAGGTAGAATCGCAGCTGAAGGTGTTGTTGCAACATTAGTTGAAGATGGAAAAGCAGCAATCGTAGAAGTAAACTCAGAAACTGACTTCGTAGCTAAAAACGAAAAGTTCCAGACATTCGTAGCTAACGTAGTTAAGCAGATCGTTAACTCAGATGCAGCTGACGTTGAAGCTTTATACGCTGAACCATGGGCTCTTGACACATCAAAGACTGTAAAAGACGAATTAACATCACAGATTGCTGTTATTGGTGAAAACATGAACATCAGAAGATTTAAGAAAATCGTATCTGACGGTGTTGTTGTATCATACATCCACGCTGGTGGAAAGATTGGTGTATTAGTAGAAGCTGATGCACAGGCTAACGAAACTGTTGAAGCATCAATGAAGACTATCGCTATGCAGATCGCAGCTATGAGTCCACAGTATATTAGCAGAGAAGACATCTCAGATGATGAACTTGCTAAGATGAGAGAAATCACAATTGATAGTGCTTTAAATGATGTAGCATCACTTCCAAAGCCAATTCAGAAAGATATCTTTGCTGAAGCATTAAGCACAGATGCATTAAGCGCTGAAGACAAAGCAATCTTAGAAGAAAAACAAAACGACAAGTACTTATTCAACTTCCTTTCAAAAGAAGCTATTGCTTCATTAGCAGCTATTTCAATGAGCAAGAAGGAAGAAATCTGTGCTAACAAGATCTTCAACGGTTTAGTTGAAGGACGTATTTCTAAGCAGTTAAAAGAAGTATGTCTTCTTGATCAGACATACGTTATGGCTGCAGATGGAAAGCAGACAGTAAAAGCATACTTAGCAGAAGTTTCAAAAGAAGTTGGTGCTCCAGTTGCACTTAAGAGCTTCATCAGATTTGAAACAGGCGAAGGTATCGAAAAGAAAGAAGAAGATTTTGCAGCTGAAGTAGCAAAACAGATGAAATAGTCAGGCTAAAGCCGTGCAAATAAAAAGAAGAACATCCACGAGCCATGTTTACATGGGCGAGAGGGTGTTCTTCTTTTTTTGGCTCTTTGTCAAGCATGGGGGTAATCACTTATATATATCGTGTGTGATTTGTAATCACACACGATTTTTATATAGTATCACATGATAACATTATTCTGTTTCTGAAATTTTCAAAATTCCTATATCCATAAGCATTTCGCTTAATTACTTTAATCTTATTATTCATTCCTTCTGTATATCCGTTTGTATATGGGCAATCAAAACTGTTGAGTATGTATTTCGCCCAATTGGCAAGTGTAATAAGTACTGAATTGAATTCATCCAGTTCACTGACAGAGGCAGCATTAATAAATTTACGAAGTTTGGGTTTGGCTTCAGTACTGCTTTTAGAGTTCATAAAGTCATAAAAAAGTTCTTTTAAATAATAAGCCTGAGCTAGATCGTTTGATTGCTGTAACATTACTTCAAGAGCCTCAAGATTTTCTTCATTTAACTTATCCTTATGGGCGAGAATTAATTTACGGCTTCGTTTGAAATATTTTCTCTTTGAAGGATGCATCTGTTTTTGAATTCTAATTCGTACTCTTTCGGTAGCACCGGTTACCTGTTTAACCACATGAAATTTATCAATAACAATGGTTGCGTTAGGCAACAACCTCTGTGCAATATCCTTATAAACCTTGTACATATCCATAACAAAGTAACGAACATCCTTACGGTTGGGAAAGTCTCTTAAGTATTCTTCAAGCCTGTATTGGGTTCTGGAAGGAAGAATGTCAAAAACTTTATGCTCTTTTGGTGCTGTCAGAATGGAATGATATTTATTTCCACCCGAATTTTCCTTAAACTCGTCGATTGAAAGTACTAAAGGAAGCGTTTTCGGTTTCTGATGTTTGATGTCTTTGAGCCGCCTGAAAATAGAGGAAACGGATATCCCCAGCTGAGAGGCGACATTTGAAACATTAAGAGAACTCTTTAGCAAGTGTATTGCTTCAAAACATAAACGGGTGGTAAGGCGACAGTTCTTAGGAAGAAGCGAAAAAGGTTCCGTAAAATGTCTGTCACATGAATCACAGTGGTATCGCCGTTTTCTATAATGAAGGAAAGTACTTTTTCCCATAATGGGGCTGTCTTTAATAATGGAAGTCCTGTAGTCATGAACTTTGTTGGTTATGGCTTTACAGTGAGGACAGACACAGTCTTTACGCTTTAACATGAAGTAAATATGGTTTTCTTTTGATGTATAATCGATATTTGTGATAAAAAGGTCTTTTATTTCCAGTATATTTGAAATATAATCATTGTTAGGCATAGTAATAATCTCCTTTGTGGTTTTGTGGTGATTCTATTATAAGAGATTATTTTATCTATGCCTACTTTTTTGTAGAAATATCACAAAAGATAAAAAAGGAACTATACCTTACCCCCAAGTAAAGTATAGAACCTATTTAATAAGATTTTCTTCTTCGTGTAATATTAAATGTGTCG
>UMDV01001262.1_pt1 | contig 38797 bp, 26 predicted proteins | sample 1964571 | NCBI WGS metagenome assembly UMDV01 (sample SAMEA4836002, study PRJEB28245) | human gut metagenome | biome: gut microbiome; material: fecal sample | place: Denmark | collected 2008 | reverse complement strand
TACTCTTCCGATATTTTCCTGCGCCAGCTGGGCAAGCTCGGCGAAGAGCTGGGACTGGGCACCAAGGCCCGCATCGACCTGTTCGAAAAGCTGCCGGTGCCGTTCGGCCTGGTGCGCTACGGCGTGGCCCCCGACCACCCTTCCATCAAATTCATCGCATCCGCTCTCGAGAAGACGCTCGACAACCCAGACATCCACCTGTACTGCGACGTGGAATTCGGCAAGGACGTGACGCTTGACGAGCTGCTGGAACGTTACGACGCGGTGCTGTTCGCTACTGGCGCGGTGGAGGACAAGCCGCTCGGCCTGCCGGGATCGGATCTGGACGGCGTGTACGGCGCCGCGAAATTCGTGGAATGGTATGACGGCTATCCGACCGGCGCCCGCGAATGGCCGCTCGATGCCGAAGAGGTCGCCGTGATCGGCGGCGGCAACGTGGCCATGGACGTGGCGCGCGAGCTGATGCGCAACGCCGACGACCTGAAGGAACGCACCGACATTCCGGACAACGTGTACGAGGGCATCAAGGCCAACAAGGCCAAGACCCTGCATCTGTTCATCCGCCGTGGCGTGGCTCAGGCCAAGTTCTCCGTGCAGGAGCTGCGCGAAATGGAGAAGCTGCCGGGCGCGCAGCTGATCATCAACGAAGACGACTTTGATCTGGACGACGACACTATCGAGGAGGCCGGCAAGGACAAGCTGACCCGTCAGATGGTCGAGGAGCTGTTCACCATCCGCGAGATGGCCGAGGACATGGAAGACGACGGCGACACCGATTTCGAAGGCAATCCGGCGGATCGCAAGTACTACATCCACTTCAATTCCGCTCCGGTCGAAGTGCTGGGCGAGGACGGCAAGGTCAAGGCGATTCGCGTGGAGAAGACGACGACTTCCGCGGACGGCAAGATGACTCGCACCGGCGAATTCGAAGAGTACCCGGTGCAGGCCGTGTATCACGCAATCGGCTACAAGCCGGCCACCGCGCCGGGCATCGCGTACGACGAGCGTCGCGCGCACCTGGCCAACGCGAACGGCGACGGCCGCATCACCACGGAGGCCTCCGGCGAGGGCGCGCAGGTGCGTGAGCGTCTGTACGCCACCGGTTGGGCCAAGCGTGGTCCGGTCGGCCTGATCGGCTCCACCAAGTCCGACGCGCTGCTCATCGTCACCAACATGCTGGAGGACCTGTCCAAGGCCGCCGAAGGCGGTCGCGTGGCCGCTGACCGCGATCCGGAATCCATCGACCGTCTGCTGGCTTCCCGCGGTGTCAAGCCGATCGACTTCGCCGGCTGGAAGAAGGTCGACGCGTTCGAACGTGCCGAAGGCGCGAAGGAAGGCCGCGAGCACAAGAAGGTCATCGACCCGGAGCAGATGCGCGCGCTGGCGCATGCCTGAATCGGGCCGGCTGGAATTAGGGTGGGAGTGCTGACTTCCTGACACCCTAACTCCAAGCCTTTTAACGCAATCTAGTAACGCCCTGCACGTCCGATTCCTCTGAATCGGACGTGCAGGGCGTTAGTTTTTGCCGCTTTAGTGGTCGATTTTCGGCGGACTGGTCGCGTAGCGTGCGTTTTCGATCGCACAACCGCCCGTTTCTCCAGAATCGGACGTACGCGGTCGTTTTGACCTATTACCCCCGAAGTTCGGGTCCATGCGCTAGGCTGACCCCAGTGAAACGCGGTGCGCAATATCATCGCAAACGGATGTGGGCATTGAAATCTAAGGTTGTGAAGTCGGCATGAACTTTGGAAAACACGTCAAGCGCAAGGCACTGTACTGCTGTTCCGTGTCCGTCGTGGGCCTGTTGATCGCCTGCCTGATCGGCTTCGCCATGGGCGTGGGTCTTGTCGATGTGCATCTCGAAGAGGAAGCCCACGCAGCGGCGTCCTCGGGAACGTCTTCGGAAACGTCCTCCACGTCGGGCGCGCTTAAGCAAAACAGCGCGCCGCAATCGCAGACACAAGCCGTCTCGTCGCCGACGCAGGTCGCGCTGGACGGCATTTCCGCAGTCGAGGGCAGCGCCACGATCACAACGCAGGGCTTCACGCTAAGCGCCGATTCGCAGGCCGCCGTGCAGTCTCAAATCGCCACTTTCGAAGCCGACGGATATACCGCATCATTCGTGCTCGCCGACATCACGACCGGCCGCACGATCGCATACAACGCTGATGCACAGATCTATTCGGCCTCGTCGGCGGAGGCGCCATACCTGATATCGCTGTTCTCAACGGGCACCGTCGACCTGAACAGCGTGGCCCAATCCGCTGACGCGCAGTCCGCCACCGTCCACCAAAAGGTCGACGCCGTCCTGCGCAATTCCGACAACGCGTCTTACGACTGGCTGTACAAAACGTATGGCCTCGACTGCTTCAACACGTGGGCCGAACAGGCAGGCGCGGCTTCCAGAATGGGTGATCGCGGCGGGTACCTGTTCACCTCCGCGCGCGACATGGCCAAACTGTGGACCGCCGGATACGGTTTCCTGTTCGCCGGGCAAACGGCGGGGGTGCAGAACATCACGCCCGAATCGCTGCAATGGCTGTCCGGAGACATGACGAATTCGCTGAACTCCTGCATCCACGCGGCCCTTGGCGATGCGGACACCGTGTACACGAAGGCCGGATGGATCAACGGCGAAGGCGGTTTGCACGCGCTGAACGATGCCGGACTGGTGATGTCGCAGTCGGGCACGTACGTGCTGGCGGTGCTGACGAACGCGTGCGGCCGCAACGATTTGCTGACCAGCCTGATCGGCACGCTTGACGCAGTGCATTCAGGGGATATGCGGGGGTAATACGTTTCAAGTTGGGGTGACTCTCGCCGTGCCGCAGATAGGTCTATGGCCGATGCTGTAGCGTCGTTGCGTGGCATGTTTCTAGATGTTGCAAATCCGCCCTTCAGCTTGTATACAGCAAAATCCCAGCCTGAATTCCTAGGCTGGTGGCCATGAACGGCAAATTGCAGGTGCACGGCCATTGCAATGGCTTGAAAACAACGCTTTTGTTCGCGTTGATGTGGGGCGTCATCATGCTCATCTGGTGGGCGACCGGCGCCAGTCAAAGCACGCTCGGCTACTACATTCTCATCGGCCTGGGCTCCACGTTCGTCTCCTACTGGTTTTCCGACAAACTGGCGATCGCCAGCATGCACGCTCGACAGGTGAGCGAGCAGGAAGCCCCCGTACTATACAAGATCGTCCGCGAGCTATCGGCGAAGGCAGGCAAGCCGATGCCGCGCATCTACATCGCCCCCACCATGAGCCCCAACGCGTTCGCGACGGGGCGCAACGAACGACACGCGGCGGTCTGCTGCACGCAAGGCATCCTACAGACGCTTAACGAACGTGAGATTCGCGGCGTGCTCGGACACGAACTCATGCACGTCTACAACCACGACATTCTGACGTCCGCAATCGCCTCCGCCATGGCCACCGTCATCTCGTACCTCGGCTACTCGCTCATGTATTTCGGCGGCGGCCGTTCGCGTGACGACCGCGACGATTCGGCGTCCGGCGGCTTGGGATTGCTGGGTGTGCTGCTGAGCGCGATTCTGGCGCCGATCGCAGCGTCGCTGATACAGATGGCAATCTCCCGCACACGCGAATACGACGCCGACGAAGACGGTTCCAAGTTGACGGAGGATCCGGAAGCGCTCGCTTCCGCGTTGAGCAAGATTTCCGGCGGCGCAGCCGCGATGCCGATGGAGAAGACCGCCGGCACGCAGTCGGTGGCTGCGATGATGATCGCCAGTCCGTTCTCCGCGGAGGGCTTCTCGCGCCTGTTTTCCACGCATCCGCCGATTCAGGACCGCATTGCGCGGCTCATGCAGATGGGTCAGGAGATGCGGCAGCAGGGCGTGCAGTTGGGCTATCTGGCCGGCGGATACGCAACGACCGGCGTTGCGGCGGCGGATATTCGGCAAGGCGGACGTTCTGCGATGGCTGGTGCCGGTGGGCCGCAATTTGGAACGCAGTATGGATTCGCGCATGATTCGGGCGGCTCGGCTGGCAGATATTCTCGCGACTATTCGCAGCGGCCGCGTGGTTGAGTCTCCGTGATATTGCGGAAAATTGGTATCGCATGTCGGTCTGTGTCCGCATACGCATCCGTTGCGTGCTAAACTGATTGCTCGTGCCCAAAAGGCACATTTTGCGGATGTAGTTCATCGGTAGAACGAAAGCTTCCCAAGCTTTAAAGGCGGGTTCGACTCCCGTCATCCGCTCCATTCGAAACCCTTGGAATCGTTGGAATTTCAAGGGTTTTTCTATTGTCGTAAAAGACTCGTGAAGCCAACTTCGCGTCGCGCAACTGTCGGTTGCGTCGCAAAATTTGGTTGCGAATCGCAATGCAACCGCAAGATGGTGCAATGCAACCGCAAGATGGTGGCGTGGAACGCGACGTTTGTGACAAGCTGCTGATGCTTTGCGACATGTTCGGTGTGACGTTGGATGATTTGGTCATGGGCGACGTGTGCGCGTCGGCGGGCCGTGGAGGTGCGGGACGCGTGGGCTGTGTGGATGCGGGACGCATGGACTTGGCTGCCGATACGGCTGGTGTGGCAGCGTCGGATGGGGTGGTTGACTCTGCTGTTGGTGCGGTTCCGGGGGTAATCGGGTTCGCGGCATCGCAGGTTGCAGGAGTGTCCGATTCTGCAGAATCGGACACTCGTGGAGGGCGATGGGTAGGCTGGAGCCCGTGAACACGAACCAGAAGTCCCCCTCCGATTCCGGCGCAAACCACCCCACCGGCAACTCCTGCAATCCGCTACTCGGCCATGCCACATCACACGCGGCGACACTCATCGGCCTGTTCGCAATCGTCCTGTGGGGCTTCATGGCCGGCCTCGTGCGACTGGTCTCCGAATCGTTCGGCGCCACGCTCGGTTCGGCGCTCATCTACACCGTCGGTGGTGTCATGCTGTTCATTGTGCGCCGTCCGAAACCAATCCGCGAAGCGCCACGCAAGTACCTCGTCGCAGGCGGACTCATGTTCATCGCATACGAGGCGTCGATCTCGCTGTCAATCGGTCTGGCCACAACGAACGCGCAATCTGTGGAAGTCAGCCTCGTCAATTATTTGTGGCCGACGCTGCTGGTGCTGATGACCGCAGCGGTATCGCACAAACGTGGTGCGGTCGCCAAAGCGATTCCTGGCGCGGTGATCGCAACCATCGGTGTGGCGATGGCGGTTGGCGGAGAAAGCCTTGATATGCAGGAAGCGGTCCACAATATCGCCAGTAACCCCCTACCGTATGTGCTCGCGTTTGTTGGCGCCTTTATTTGGGCGATTTATGCGACTTTTACGCCGTCGTTGTCCGGCGGTTACGACGGCACGACGATTTTCTTCTGCTGTGTGGCCGTTGTACTGTGGACCATCCATTTCGTTTCGGGAGACGGTTTGCCGGACACGGCGCCCGGCATCGGTGGATATGCTGCGCTGATTGCGTGCGCCGCTTCGATTTCGGGCGGCTACGCGTGCTGGGGATACGGCATGTTGCACGGCAGTATGGAAACGCTTGCGATTGGTTCGTACGCGACTCCGCTGTTTTCCACGGCTTCTAGCACGCTTCTGTTGGGCGTGGCGCTGGGCATGCCGTTCTGGATCGGTGTTGTGCTGGTGGTTGCCGGTTCTCTGATCAACGTGTGGTTTGCACGGTGCCCCTGAGTGTCCGTTTTTCCCGAATCGGACAACCTGGGGTGACCGGATGACGCGTGGGTGGCTGATTCGGGGGGATCGGACACTTGTTGGTGCGTGAGGAGGCGACATGTGGGGTAGTGGCGGCGCAGAGGAGCGCCGGGATGGCGCAGCGGTACGTAAGGGAAGTGACTGGGCAGGACAATGCCCTACGCCTCCACGCTAGCTTAGGTTTTTGCCGGCTGGTCGATGGTGACGAATTCGTGGCTTTGGGTTTTCAGGTCGTCGATGATGGCGGGCAGCGCGTTCACGTGTACCAGCCGAAACCGATCTAAACCGGCTCAAACCAGCCCGTTCAAATCCGCCTCGTCACATCACCTTGGTGGACTCCAGATTGCGGCTCACCCAGTTGTTCAACCGGATCACCGGCTTGCGCAACACCAATCCCAGCAGCAGCGAAGGAATCAGGAACAAGGCGAGATACACCATATCAAGCAGGTACTCATTGCCGTATGATCCGGCCATCGCGGCGTGCATGGCATCGATGGCGTGCGGGAATGGTAGGAACGGGTAGAGCATTTGGAAGAACTTCGGCAGCGTCTCGATAGGGAACGTACCGCCCGAACCGGCGACCTGCATCACCAGCAGCACCACGGCCACGGCCTTGCCGATATCGCCGAACGACACGGTCAGCGTATACACGATATTCGAGAACACGAGCGCGGCAAGCCACCCCACGGCAAGGAACTGCAGCGCATGATTCGCCTGCACGCCAAGGAAATACGTGTCACCCAGGCAAACCAGTGTGCCCTGCAGCAACGCGAGCAGTGCGAAGATCGCGTACCGTCCGAAATACTCGTGGTCGAGGCGCAGTCCCCAACGTGAGGCGTTCCCCGGGCCGGACGGGCCGGCGATGCGCGGCAGCGTGTCGCCCAAGCCCAGCACATGCGCCTTCTCGCGGTCCGAAATCGTCACTTTCAGCATGGCGCACAGGATGATCGCACCCACCCAGATTGACAGGATCGTATAGAACGGCGCCATGGCCGAACCGTAGTTCGCGATCGGGTACACCGAGACGCGATGCAGTGCGACGGGCGCGGAAATCAGCGTGGACAGTGTGGACGCGTTGGCGGTGGCCAGTGCACGTAGTTCGTCCGATTCGCCCGAATCGGCGTCGTTGTCACCGTCGCCACCATCGCTGTTGCCGTCACCGGCGTTTCCGCCCGTCTCCAGCTTCGTGATCAGCTCCTTCACCGTCGCTGCCGACGAGTCGAGTTTCTTCGCGATCGCGCCGAGCGTGGAACGGATGGACGTCACATTCGTCCCCACATCGCCCGTCACATCGTCCAGACCGTCGGCGGTGCCGCTCAGCTGGGTGATCATGCTGTCGGTTTGGGAGATCAGCGTGCTGACTGTGGAGGCGAGCGCGTCGATTTTCGGCTTGACGTTCGTGGCGTAATCGTCGCGCACATTGCTGATCGACTGCTTCGCGGAGGTGATGCGGTTCAGGATCTCCTTGCGGGAGCGTTCCGCGGCTGCGGTATCCTGCGTGACCTGCGTGGAAGCGTCTTTCAGCTGCTGCGCGAGCTTCTGCGAATCGCCTTTGGCGGCTTCCAGCAGCGTGATCTCCCGGTCGATGGCTTCCAGCAGCGCCTGTTTCGCGGAATCACTGTCCGGTAGTTGTTCCACCGATTCGCGCATGTGGTTGAGGCTTGTGATGTACGTGTCGTACAGCGATTCGCCGCTGGAGATTTGTTCGCTCAACGTTGCCAACTGGCTGGCTGCGGTGTCTGAGTCCTTGCCGATCGCGTCGAACGCCTTGTTCACCTTGGCAGCTACTTGGTCGAACGCGCCTGACACCTGGTCGAGCGCGGTGTTCACCGAGGAGGTGACGTTCGCACCTGCAGAAGTGAGTGACGTGGCACCTGATTTGCCTTGCTTCAACGCGTTCTGGGCCTGTTTGCCCGCCTTGGTCGCCGAGGCGAGCAGTTTGCCCGTGGAATCCACGATGTCGTTCGCCGAGCCGAGCAGCTGCGAATACGACGTCACCTGCTGCGATGCGCCGCTCAGCGTATCCGCCGTGGTGGTGAGATTGCCGTTGAGGTTGCGCATGTATTCGGCCATTTGCGGGCTTTGCGAATAGTGTAGGATGCTTGAGGCCAGGTCGAGTCCGACTTGCGCAATCGTTTTGGCGAAGGTTTTGTCGATCGTGTTGACCACGGTTGTCGCGCCCTGATCGGTGATATGCGGGGCGATCGGGTTGATTTTCTCGTTTAGATAGTACTTGAGCTGCGCGTGTTTGATGTCGGGGGAGAACAGCGTCATCATGTCGGCGCTGAAACCTTTCGGAATTACGATCGCCGCATAGTATTCGCCGGATTTCACCCCGTCGATTGCCTTGTCGCTTTTCACGAACTGCCAGTCCAGCTGGTCGTTGGCGTGCAGTGTGCTGATGATGGTTTCGCCCACGTTGACGCGCACCGGTATGAGATCCGACTTGTAACCCTTGTCGTTATTGGCCACGGCGACCTTCAATGCCTTGGTGTTGCCGTAGGGGTCCCAGCTGGCCGCGATGTTGAACCAGGCGTACAGCGCCGGCACCACCACCAGGCCCATCGAGACGATCACGGCGATCACGTTGCGGGTGGCATGGCACATGTCCCGCTTGAAGATGCCCCAGATCATTTTCACTGTTCGTTCCCCTCCTCACGCAGACTCCTGCCAGCATTTCCGTCCGTGTTTCCAGCCGCATACTCAGCCGCATGTTCAGTCGCATGTCCGGCCAAACCACCATGCGCAACCTCATACAGCCTCGTACGTACGGCATGCATCGGCTTGTAATGCATGCCCGGCCGGAACAGCAGGTTCTCGTGCAGGATCGCGCTGCGGAACTCTTCCGCACTCATCGCTTCCTCGCCCAGATAATTCGCATACCGTTCGCGCAGATACTCCACCACGATGAGATACGTGTCGATGGCGATGATCGAAATGATCCAACCGAGCAGCATGGCGAGCTTCATGCGCGTGATGAATAGCAATAGCAGGAACACGAACGGCAGTACCGCCAGCGCGAGGAATCCCCAACGCACCAGGCGCGGGTACAGGCGGAAGAAATGAATCGCCCGTCTGCGGGCGAGTTCGGGGAACTCCTCGGCGATCTGCTGCGCGGTCTCGGTGAGCCGCAACGGTTCCACCGTGCCTTCGTTATGTTCGGTGATCATCAGATCAGTGTCCGCCAGACGGTTGTCGAACAGGCGGTTGAGGTTCAACGCCAGCTTGCGGACCACCAAGCCGATGAACAGCGCCACAGGCAGATACCAGAACAGCGAGAGCATGTCGATCCAATAATGGTTGGCATACATGCCGCCGATCGGCCCGCGCATCGCGTTGATGCCGTAGGTGAACGGTAGGAACGGTTTCAGACGGCGGAAGAATTCCGGCATCATCTCGATGGGGTAGAGGCCTGCCGCGCCCGGAATCTGGATGATCACCAGAATCACGGCGACGGCCTTGCCGATATGCCGGAACGCCACGGCGAGCGCGTAAATGATGTTCACGTAGACGAACGAGGCGAAAATGCCGGCGAGGATGAACAGGAACGGATGCTCGCATTGGATGCCCAGCGCGAGATCGCCGATCGTGGCGATGATCGCCTGCAGGAATCCGACCGTGACGAACAGCAGCCAACGGCCCATATAGCCTTGGCGTGGCGTGTACATGCGGATCTTCTCATCGCGGTCCACTTCAAGCTTGTAGATCGCGACGAGCACGAATCCGCCGACCCACAGCGCAAGATTCGTGTAGAACGGCGTGACCGCGGAACCATAGTTTTTGACCGGGTAGAGGACCTGTTCGTCCAAATGCACCGGCTCGCCCACGAACGAGCCGACCTCGCTCGCGTCAAGTCCGAGCGCTTGGGAAAGCTGCTGGAACATCGCCGAACTGCTCAACGCGGCCACATCGGTGCGCGTGGTGTTGAGCTGTTTGGCGAGATTGGCGAGCTGTGTCTGCGTGCCAGCAATGGTGGTGTTCGTTTGGGTCACGGTGCGCGACAACTGGTCGAGCAGCCCGTTGCCCTGTTCCAGCGTGCTTTGCAGCGTGGTAAGCGTGCCGGACAGCGACCCATTGGCCAGGCTGAGTGTATCGAGCCCGGTGTTGAGATTCGGCATGACCGTGCCGGTGATGGTCGTGTGTGCGCTCGCCATCGACGCCGTGCCGTTCTTCGCCAGCGTGGTGACATCGTCGTTGAACCCGTTCGCGGTGTTCTTCCCCGCGTTGATCGCAGCCGTGGTGTCCTGATCGAAGGCGTCGATGCGCTGCTGCTGGAACGTCAGCTGTTTGCGGGCTTCGGCGAGCTGCGCGGAAAGATCCTTATACGTTTGGCTGTTCGGATCCAGCTGGCTGGCCTGCAACGCCTTCTCCACGCCGTCGAGCACATTGCCGGTGGTGGCGTTGACGTGATGCATGGTGCTGGACACTTGGTCGAGCGCGTCCTGCGTGGTGTTCAGTCCGCTGAGCACGGTGCCGGTGGCATTGCTCACGTTGACCTGCAGGCCGGACAGTTGCGTGCTGCCGTTGTCGAGCGCTCCGACCAGCGTGTTCGAGAATCGTTCGGTTTGTGTGCGCGTCTCGCTCAGCAAGTCGGACGCCTTGCCGACGGTGTCAAGCGAGTTGGTGATTTCCGAGGCGAGCGCGATGTTGGACTGTTTGGCCGAATCGATGGTGGTGAGGGCCTTGTCGAGCGTGGAGCGGGTGTCGCGCAGCTGCTGTTGGACGGTTTCGAGCTGGTTGATGGTGTCGGTCAGATCGTTGACGACGTCGCTTTGCGCGCTTTTCACGCTGCCGGTGGTTTCTCCCGCTGCCTCCTTCACTTCCTTTGCCACGGCGTCGGCCACGCTGGAAACGAAAGTGGTGTTGATCTGCTCGTCGATCGTGGTCGCGCCCGTATCGGTGATTTTCGGCGCGATCGCGTTCAGCTTTTCGTTGATGTAGTACGTGATCGACGGTCGGTCGCCTTTACCGGTGACGGTGCCGATTAGTCTGGAGCTGAAGTCTTCCGGCAGTACGATCGCCGCATAGTATTTGCCGGATTCCACGCCTTCGATGGCTTGCTGCTTGGGAACGAAACGCCAGCCGAGCTGATGGTTCTTCTTAAGCTGGTTGACGGTCTGCTGGCCAGCGTCGAGATGGCCGACCAGCGTGGAGGTTGTGCCCTTGTCCTCGTTCGCCACAGCGACTTGGATGTTGCCCGTGTTCGCGTACGGGTCCCAGTTGGCGAGGATATTGCACCATGCGTACAGTGATGGGATGATGGCCACACCCAGCGTGACGACGAGCGCCACGGGGTTCTTCAGAATGCGTTTCACGTCTCGAAGGAAGATGGCGAAAACCTGGTGCATCAAGCCTCCTCGCGGGTATTGGTCGCAACATCTACGTGCGGCGGCATGCCCGTGCGGGAACACCCGGTTGGGCTCTTCGTCGCGCGATCCGGTGGACATTCTATGACTTCCGATGGAACGATCGCAATGGTTTCGCCATGTTTATTGGTCGGTCCCGCAAGTGTCGGGATATGAGACGAAAACGCTCGGCATATGGCTCTAGTGGGGCGGGCGACCTGGATATGGAGCGGACGGTCGGGAAAACGGAAAGGAAAGATGGCGAATGTTGTCACATGACAAGTGGGATAGGGTTGGGCGATAATGGAGGCATGACTATTGCAACGCCGGAACGTTATGCGCAAATGCTGGACGCCGCACGCCGCGGCGGTTACGCCTATCCCGCGATCAATGTGACCAGCACGCAGACCCTGAACGCCGCACTCCAGGGTTTCGCCGAGGCGGAATCCGATGGCATCATCCAAGTCTCCGTAGGCGGCGCCGCCTACTTCTCCGGGCAACGCGTCAACGACCGCGTTACCGGCTCGCTTGCCTTCGCAGCCTTCGCGCACGAAGTCGCGGCGAAATACCCCAACATCACCATCGCCCTGCACACCGACCACTGCGCCAAACAGTATTTGGACGAATGGGTGCGCCTCTTGCTCGACCATGAAGTCGAACAGGTGAAGCACGGTCAGGAACCGACCTTCCAGTCACACATGTGGGACGGTTCCACAGTGCCGCTGGATGAAAACCTCGACATCGCAGAAGAACTGCTCGACAAATCCCAAGCCGCGCACACCGTGCTGGAAATCGAAATCGGCGCGGTCGGTGGCGAAGAAGACGGGCACAGCGCCGAAATCAATGACAAACTGTATTCCACGCCCGCGCAAGGCATCACCGTCGCGCAACGACTCGGCCTCGGCGAGCGCGGACGCTACATGGCCGCCTTCACCTTCGGCAACGTGCACGGCGCATACAAACCGGGCGTGGTGAAACTGCGCCCCGAACTGCTCGACGAAATCCAGACCACGGTCGCGCTCGCGATCAAGGCCGGCGAAATGCCCGACCCCGCGCACTCGCTGGATGTCGCTCCCGGTAAGCCGTTCGCCCTGGTGTTCCACGGCGGTTCCGGCTCCGCGCCGGAGGAGATCGCGCAGGCCGTGAGCTACGGCGTGGTGAAGATGAACATCGACACCGATACGCAGTACGCATTCAGCCGTGCGGTGGCCGGTCACATGTTCTCCAACTATGATTCGGTGCTCAAAATCGACGGTGAGGTGGGCAACAAGAAGCTGTACGATCCGCGATCCTGGGGTCGTGAAGCTGAATCCGCGATGGCCGCGCGTGTGGTCGAAGCATGCAAGCAGCTCGGCAGTGCCGGGCGCGCGCTGAACTAGCCAACGGTCTTTCGAACTGTTTTCGGGCGTTTTCTGGTCTGTTTTTCGGACCGGTTGCAATCCGATTACGGTCGGTCCGGAGCCGTGAGCATCCCTCAGACCCGGTAGAGGGTGAAGAGTAACCTTTGTAAGGCTTTAGGCGCAAGGCTTAAGGCAGAATCGCGTACGCACGGAGGTGCAACAACATGCCTGGAATTGTTTTGATCGGTGCCCAGTGGGGAGACGAGGGCAAAGGCAAGGCAACGGATCTGATCGGCACGAAGGTCGACTACGTCGCCCGTTTCAACGGCGGCAATAACGCTGGCCATACTGTGGTGGTCGGCGACGAATCGTATGCGCTGCATCTGCTGCCGTCCGGCATCATCAGCCCCAACACCACCCCTGTCATCGGCAACGGCGTCGTCGTCGATCCGGAAGTGCTGTTCCAGGAGATCGACGGCCTTGAAAGCCGTGGCGTGGACTGCTCCCGACTGCTGGTGAGCGAAAGCGCGCACATCATCGCCCCGTATCACCGCGTGCTCGACAAGGTGACCGAACGCTTCCTCGGCAAGCACAAGATCGGCACCACCGGCCGTGGCATCGGCCCGGCATACGCCGACAAGATCAACCGCGTGGGCATCCGCGTGCACGACCTGTTCAACGCGGAGCACCTGCATGACAAGGTCGAGGCCAGCCTGCATCAGAAGAACCAGATGCTCGTCAAGCTGTACAACCGTCGCCCGATCGACGTGGACGAGACCACCGACGAGCTGCTCAAGCTCGGCGAACGCCTGAAGCCGTACGTGGCCAACACCTCCCTGGTGCTCAACAAGGCGCTCGACGAGGGCAAGACCGTGCTGTTCGAAGGCGGCCAGGCCACCATGCTCGACGTGGACCACGGCACCTACCCGTTCGTGACTTCCTCCAACCCGACCGCCGGCGGCGCCTGCACCGGCACCGGCGTTGGCCCGACCAAGATCACCCGCGTGATCGGCGTCTCCAAGGCGTATGTGACCCGCGTGGGCGAAGGCCCGTTCCCGACCGAACTGTTCGGCGAGGACGGCGAATGGCTGCGCGCCCAAGGCCACGAGTACGGCGTGACCACCGGTCGCCCGCGTCGCTGCGGTTGGTTCGATGCGGTCGTCAACCGTTACGCGGCCCAGGTCAACGGCCTGACCGACATCGTGCTCACCAAGCTCGACGTGCTCACCGGCCTCAAGGAAATCCCGCTGTGCGTGGCGTACGACGTCAACGGCGAGCGTCGCGACGATATGCCGACCGACCAGGCCGAGTTCGCCGCCGCGAAGCCGATTTACGAGTCCATGCCGGGTTGGGACGAGGACATTTCCCAGGTCCATGACTTCAACGATCTGCCGAAGACCTGCCAGGATTACGTCAAGCGTCTTGAGGAACTGTCCGGCTGCCGCATTTCCGTGATCGGCACCGGCCCGCAGCGCGACCACATCATCCAGATCAACTCGCTGATCGACTGAAGCTGATTCGGCTGATTCGTCGATATGAACGTCGGTAACGAACGTCAATGACAAGTGCCGGTGGGCCTGTGCCTGCCGGCACTTTGCGTATGGTGCGTGCGATGGCGTGCGCGTATGACGCACACCGCATACACACCGACGGGGTGCGCGGCGGAGGAACGGAAAAGGGGAGTGCGATGACTGCAATGCCGCCTAACGACAGGTTTGACAGGTTTGACAGGTTCAGCAAACTGGTCCCGCGATTCGACCACCTGAAATGGAAGATGGCCGCTGCCGGCATTCTCGTCGGCCTGATTTCCGGCTTCCTCGTCGTCCTCTACCGTCTCGGCATCGAATACGGCACCGACACCGCGCGCTGGATCTACGCGCGCATCCGCGAAACCCCGTGGCTGGTCGCACCGTGGGCGGTCGCCGCAATCGCAGCCGCGCTCGCCATCGCATGGATGGTCAAAAAAGAGCCGATGGCCGGCGGCAGCGGCATTCCGCAAACCAACGGCGTGGTGATCTGCGGCCTGAAAATGCGATGGCAGACGATTCTGCCGGTTCGCTTCATCGGAGGCCTGCTCGGATCGCTCTTCGGCCTCTCGCTCGGCCGCGAAGGACCGTCCATCCAAATCGGCGCATCGGGCGCGCAGTTCCTATCGCACCGGCTGCGCGGCAAGAAACGTGAGGACGTGCAGGAGCATTATCTGGTCACCGCCGGTGCCGCGGCCGGCCTGTCCGCCGCGTTCAGCGCACCGCTGTCCGGCATGATGTTCGCTTTGGAAGGGGTGCATCGCAGTTTTTCGCCCGCGATTCTGATGGGCGCCACCGCCGCGTCCCTGACCGCCGATTTCGTATCGAAATACTGTTTCGGCCTGCGTCCGGTGCTTGACTTCGGCACCATCGGCCAACTGCCGCTCGGCGAATACGGGTGGCTGATTCCGCTGGGATTGGTGGCCGGTTTGGTTGGTTCGCTGATGAACCGTTCGCTGCTCGGCTTCCAAACGCTGTACGGCAAGCTTCCCGCATGGAGCCGCCCTTTGATCGCGATCGCGCTCGCGCTGCCAATCGGCATTTGGCTGCCTGACGTGCTCGGCGGCGGCTCGAACCTGATCGCCATGGCCGAGCATGCGCGCGTCGGCTTGGGCATGCTGTGCGTGCTGTTCGTGGCGAAAGTGCTGTTCACCTCCACCAGCTTCGGTTCAGGCGCTCCCGGCGGCATTTTCATGCCGATTCTCGCGGTGGGTTCGCTCGCCGGCGGTATCTGCGGCGAGACGTTGCGCCAGTTCGGCAACCTGCCGTCCGATTCCGTGGCGATTTTCTCGGTATGCGTGATGACGGGCACGCTGGCCGCGTCCGTGAAAACACCGATCACGTCGATTCTGCTGGCCGTGGAAATGTCCGGCACGTTGACGCACATGCTGCCGGTCGCCGCCGTCGCGTTCATCGCACTGCTCGTCTCCGACCTGCTGCGTACGAAACCGATCTACGGCGAGCTGCTGGAACGGTACATGCGCGCGCAAGGAGGCACGACGGCAATCGCCAATCGCATCGACAACGGCATCATGGAACTGCCTGTGGAAATGGGCGCGACCGCGGACGGCAAGCTGATGCGTGACGTGCGCTGGCCGTACGGCTGTCTGGTGATCGGCCTGCGTCGCGGAGAACGGCAGATCGTGCCGCATGGCGATACGCGGCTGCGCGCCGGCGACTATCTGGTCGTGTTGTTCAGCGGCGAGGACGAAAGCGACGCACGGCATGCGATGCGGCGGTTGTGCGACGTATCCGTCTGACGCGGCCGTACTGTCTTCCATAACCATTCGTAGACGTCTAGGGCCACCCGAAGTTATCCACAGTTATCCACCGAATCGGACATGTTCGATGTTTGGTTGCAACGCACGTGTAGACTCGTACAAGGTTAGGAAGACGGCACCTGCGGCCAGCTCGTTGCCGTATGGCTGGGGCGGAACGACGCTGTCCGCGGAAAGCCAAGTACAAGGGGAACGTGATGGAATCGCAAGAACAACGGGCGGCAGACTCGCCAAACGCGGGTGATGAGCCGAATCCCGCCACACAGTCGATCGACGTCGCCGAAGTGGCGCGCGCGGATGTGCGCCCGTCCGGTGCCGCCGCATCCAAGCATCCGCCGCAGATTCCGCTCGCGCCGATGAAACGCATGCAGGCGCGATTCAACCCTCTTGCCGATGGTCTGATGTATCTCGTGGTGTTCGTCGGCGGCTTCGTCGGCGTCGGGTTCCGTCGTGCCACGGACCTGCTGCTGCCGTCGGTGAACGGTTCGCCGTTCGTGGTGGGCACGTTCGTGTCGAATATGCTCGCCTGCTTCCTGTTTGCGATGCTGACCGAATACATGGCGACCGCGTCGTGGCTGCGCCGCAGGGTACGGCAGGTCGTCAGCCGTGGCGTCGGGCTTGGTTTGCTTGGCGGACTGTCGACGATGTCCGGCGTGATGTTGGAAACCATGGAAGGCATGCGCGAGCAGCGTTTCGGCAGCGCGCTCGGCTATCTTGCGGGAAGTTTCGCCGGCGGTCTGATCGCGGCCGCGGTTGGCGTGGCGCTGATGCAGGCGTTGCTGGCGCGCGGCACACGCAAGCGGGTCCGTAACGCGATCGCCGATGCCTCCACGGCTTCCGTATCCTCAATGTCCGATTCGGGTGAATCGGACGCGTACGACACTGTGCAGAACGTCCAGATGACCGACACTGCAGTATCGGCTACGCAGACGGTCCCCATGTCCGATTCGGGTGAATCGGACGTGCCGGACGCGCAAAACGTGCAGAACAACGTGCAGGGCGTGCGCCACGTGAAGGTGGCGGATGCGGCGCATTCGGCCGCGCAGGCCGCGTTGGAGGCCGCGCAGGCGGCACAGCAGGCGGCCCAGGTCGCCCAGCAGGTCGCGCAGACCGGGCAGGTGCCGAAAATCGAATCGCAGCCGCAGCCATCGCAACCCGTCGCACCTCTGCCCAGCTTCGAACCCAAGCCGGTCACCGCGGAAATCCCGCTCGTCGCCGACCCGACCACAGGAGAGGTGCGCTGATGACCTGGATGATCTGCCTGTTCGGCGGCATCGGCGCCATGGCCCGTTATGTGCTTGACGTGTCGATCCAACGCAGCTGGAACCGTGACGGCAACCATAGCTTCCCCCTGGCCACGCTCGTCATCAACGGCGTCGCCTCCCTGTGCGCCGGCATCGCCATGATGTCGTACTATGCGCAGTCGGTGGATATGGGCACGGTAATGACGTTCGTTGTGGGGTTCCTCGGCGGATTCTCAACATTCTCGTCGGCGATCAACGAGGTGCTGTCGCTGATTCGCAAACGCCGTTTCGCCATGGCCCTGGGCTATGGCGCTGCCACGGTCGCGGTGCCGCTCGCCTGCGTGGCGCTCGGATTCGGCATCGCCATGCTGGGCGGCCACGCATAGCTGTCACCGGCTCGGCCGCGCGTAATTTTCACGTTACACGGGCGGTCATCGGGTAACGCTCAGGAAATCTGAGCGCAACCGCGCGAGCTGTTTCCTCTCCTACGTTGTGAAAACAACAAGAGAGGAAAAACCTATGACAGCCGTAACGTATCTCACACGGCATCGTCGACCGGGAATCGTCATACTCTGTTCGATTGTCGCCGTTCTCTCGATGCTTTTCGTACTCCCTCCCGCCATCGCGTCCGCAGCCGATTCCGGCGCGCAGGCCGTCGATGAATGCAATCCGACCGCCAGCAACGGCTGCGTCAACGGTATCCTGCAGGACGCCGACAAGAAGCCGATTGCCGACGTCACCATCACGCTGTCCGGCAAGGCAACCGCGGAAACCAAAACCGCGGCGGACGGCAAATGGGCCTTCTCCGTTGCCGATGACGGCGATTACACCGTCACCATCGACGCGTCCGTTGCGAAAGAGCACGGCCTGAAGGCAAGCAGCGCGACGGTGACGATCAAGAAAGCCAGCTTCGACAAGCAGCGCGGCGTTGTCCGATTCGACCAGGCGGGCGATTCCGCCGGCAGCGGCACGTCCGGCACATCCGGATCGTCCGGCTCGGCAAACGGCACGAAAGGCGCGACCGGCACATCCGGATCGACGGCGGCCACGCAATCGCCAGTCAAAAAAGACGGCTCCAATGTCGGCAAACGCATCTGGCAGCAACTGTATTCCGGCATTATCTTCGGCCTGATGCTGGGCCTCATGTCCGTCGGCATGAACCTCGTCTACGGCACCACCGGCCTGCAGTCGTTCTCACACGGCGAACAGGTGACGCTCGGCGGCCTCATGGCATACGTCGGCACGCAGATGCTGCACATGCCGCTCATCGCCTCCGCCATCTTCGCCATCGTCATCGGCGCGCTGACCGGCTTCATCCAAAACGAAATCGTCTGGGGGCCGCTACGCAGACGCCACGTCGGCACCATGCAGCAGATGATCGTCACCATCGGCCTGTCCATGGCGTTGCAGTACACGTTCCAGTTCTTCTTCGGTGGCGACATCAAAGGCATCGTCAAATCGGTGCCGGACAGCTTCCAGCTCGGACCGATCACCACCGACATGCCGACGCTGGTCTCCGCGCTCATCGCCATCTGCGTGATCGTCGGCGTCACCCTGTTCCTCTACAAGACGCGACTCGGCCGCGCCACACGAGCCGTGTCCGACAACGCGGCGCTCGCCGCGGCATCCGGTATCAACGTGGACCAGGTGGTCCGCGTGGTCTGGATCCTCTCGTGCGCGATGGCAGCCCTGTCCGGCGTGCTGCTCGGCGTCTACCTGAACGGCATCTCCTGGAACACCGGCGCGACCCTGATCCTGCTGATGTTCGCCGCGGTGACGCTCGGCGGCCTCGGCACCGCCAACGGCGCGTTGATCGGATCGTTGGTCATCGGCATCGTGGCGGACATGAGCTCGCTCGTCATCCCCAACGATATGCGTTACGCCAGCGCGCTGGCAATCCTCATCATCGTTCTGCTGGTGCGCCCGCAGGGCATCTTCGGCAAGCAGCAAAGGGTGGGCTGATCCATGGACATCATGACAATCATCTCCAACGCGGCGGGCGAGCTGATCGCCCCGACCACAGCGGCGTACGTACTCGCCGCAATCGGTTTGAACATTCACTTCGGCATGACGGGCCTGATGAACATGGGCCAGGCCGGTTTCATGCTCCTCGGTGCATACGGATTCGCCATCACGCAGTCGATGGGCTGCAACTTGTTCGCCTCCGTATGCGCGGCGCTCGCGCTCGCGGTCATCTACGCGCTGCTGCTGGGCATTCCGACGCTGAAGCTCGGACCCGACTATCTGGCCATGGTCACATTGGCCGCCGCGGAAATCATCCGCATCATCGGCAGATCGACGGCCATGACGAACTTCACCGGCGGTTCCGCAGGCATCTCGCCGCAGGACTTCACCGAGAAATTCGAATCGCTTTCGCCGCTGCCGGACGGTTCGACCACGTTCCTGCTGTGGACGTACAGCAACAACATCGCCAACTCCTGGTGGCTGCGCATCGTGGCATGGGTTTTGGTGGTGATCGCGGCGCTGCTGTGCTGGCGCTGGTTCCACTCGCCGTGGGGCCGCATGCTCAAAGGCATCCGCGAGGACGAGAACGCGATCCGTTCGCTCGGCAAGCCGGTGACGCGATACAAGATGGAATCGCTGATTCTGGGCGGCCTGTTCGGCGCGATCGCCGGCATCATCTTCGTCCTGCCGCGTTCCGTACAGCCCGATTCGCTCGGCCGCACCGTCACCTTCTACGTGTGGACGATTCTGCTGCTGGGCGGCGCGGCCACGATTCTCGGCCCGGTGCTTGGCTCCTGCGTGCTGTGGGTGCTGCTCACCTTCGTCAAGGAGGTCATGCGCAACACCGTTCCCGAAACCCTCATCTCTTCCAACCAGATCGAAGCCCTCGGCTGGGTGATCGTCGGCGTCGCGCTGATGTGCCTGGTGATCTTCAGACCACAAGGTCTGTTGGGCGACCGAAAGGAGTTGGCTTTCCATGCCTGATACAACGAATTCTCCGACCACTGGCGTGCAGCCGGCCACGCAACCCGCAACCGGCGTGCAACCCGTATCCGGTGTGCAGCCCGGCGTACCATTCCAGGACCTCACCAAATGGGCCACCAAAGCTCCGGAAGGCGAGACCCTCATCTCCACCGCCTATCGCGACAAAGTCACCGACGATCTGAAATTCGTCGAAAACAAGCCGGGTGTGCACAAGCCCGACCCGATCCTCGTGGCTGACAACGTGACCCGCAAATTCGGCGGCATGACCGCCGTGGACGTGAGCCACTTCGAAATCGAACGGCACGGCATCACCGCGCTGATCGGACCGAACGGCGCCGGCAAAACCACGTTCTTCAACCTGATGACCGGCTTCGATACGCCGAACACCGGCACCTGGCAGTTCGACGGCAAGGACATGGCCCACGTGCAGCCCGAAAAAGTGGCGCGCATGGGCATGGTCCGCACCTTCCAGCTGACCAAGGTGATGAGCCGTCTGACCGTGCTCGACAACATGCTCCTCGGTGCCCCCGTGCAGCCGGGCGAAGGCATGTTCCGCGCGCTGTTCCCCGGCATGTGGAGGAAGCAGGAGCAGGCGAACATCGAAAAAGCCGAGGCGCTGCTGGAACGCTTCCTGTTGATCAAAAAGAAGGACGATTACGCCGGCGCGCTTTCCGGCGGCCAACGCAAGCTGCTGGAAATGGCACGAGCGCTGATGTCCGACCCGAAACTGGTCATGCTGGACGAGCCGATGGCCGGCGTGAACCCCGCGCTGAAACAGTCGCTGCTCGACCACATCATGGCGTTGCGCGAGGAAGGCACCACAGTGCTGTTCGTCGAACACGACATCAACATGGTGAGACACATCGCCGACTGGGTCACCGTGATGGCGGAAGGCAAGATCGTGGCCGAAGGCCAACCGAAGAGCGTGATGAACGATCCGGCCGTGATCGACGCATACCTGGGCGCCCACGCGAACGTGGACCTGGGCGACGATTCCGTGCTGGAAGACCTGAAGGAGGCCTGAAATGAGCGACATCGCAAGCGTGGCCGACGAGCCGCTGACCCGCGCGCAGATCCACATGGGCGAGCCCGAAGGCGAACCGTTGCTCGACGCGGTCGATTTGGTGGCCGGATACATTCCCGGCGTGAACATCCTGAACGGCGCATCCCTGACCCTGCATGAAGGCGAGATCGTCGGCATCATCGGCCCGAACGGCGCAGGCAAATCCACCCTGCTCAAATCATTGTTCGGCCTGGTGCACATCCACTCCGGCAAGCTGCTGCTGAAAGGCGAGGACATCACCAACCTGCGCGCCGACAAACTCGTCTCCCGTGGCGTCGGCTTCGTGCCGCAGACCGAAAACGTCTTCCCCAGCCTGACCATCGCGGAAAACCTGCACATGGGCGCGTTCCAAGCACCGAAACTGTTCAACGAACGCTTCGACTACGTGTGCTCCATCTTCCCCAAACTCGGCCAGCGCAAAAACCAGCTCGCAGGCCAACTCTCCGGCGGTGAACGCCAAATGGTGGCCATGGCCCGCGCCCTCATGATGAAACCATCCGTCCTCCTACTCGATGAGCCCTCCGCAGGCCTGTCCCCAATGCTTCAGGACGAAACCTTCATCCGCGTGCGCCAAGTCAACAAAGCCGGCGTCTCCGTAGTCATCGTCGAACAAAACGCCCGCCGCTGCCTGCAGATCTGCGACCGCGGCTACGTCCTCGACCAAGGCCGCAACGCCTACTCCGGCAAGGGCCGCGACCTGATGAACGATCCGAAAGTCGTCTCCCTCTACCTGGGCAACCTGGAAGAAGAGGTTCAAGAGGAAGGAAGGTAGGACCCAGGAAATCGCGGAACGGAGCGTATACCGCCTTTCCTTGCCGCTCGACGTACGTTCGTACGCCTTCGGGCTCGGACGGCGGTCTCCGCACGCGTTCCGCGATTTCCCCCTATGATTCAAAATTCTCAATTCCGATTACCGCTGTTGGGACACTGCCCGACAGTGGCTTCGGCATGCCTGAAAACAAGCTCAAAACCTTGTGTTTCCAACAGTTTTCGGGCTTCACCTTCGGTTAACTTCACGCATACACATTCGGTTTCCTCGGCACTTATAGTGCGATTCAAGATGGTCGAGCAACACATCTCGATAATCGTCACCAAGGGTTCGGCAATCAGCGGAGCCAAGAGAGGAAACGGTGATTCAAATGAAGAAGATCAACATGAAGGGCATGAGGAAACTGTCCATCACAGCCACCGCCATGGTGGCCGCCGCAGTCATGGCGCTCGCCGGCTGCGGTTCGTCCGGCACGGCCGATTCGGCTGCGTCCGGCTCGTCCGGCAGCGCGAAATCCGATACGTTCATGGCGGCCGGCCTGTTCCCGCTGACCGGTTCCATGGCGTACCTCGGCCCCGCCAACATCGCCACCATGAAGCTCGCGCAGAAAGACATCAACGCGGCTGGCGGCGTGCTCGGCAAAGACATCGAAATCACGTCCGCCGACACGTCCGACGCGGACCATGCCGACCAGAACACGTCTTCCGCGCAGTCGGTGCTTGCCAAGAACCCGTCCGTCGTGGTCGGTCCGCCGTCCAGCTCCGTGGTCAAGAACACCTACAAGCAGGTCACGTCCGCCAAAGTGCCGATGATTTCTTCGGGCGCCACGTCCACGGCCTTCTCCGGCCTTAGCGACTACTTCTTCCGCACCATTCCGCCGGACACGGTGCAGGGTGCGGTCCTGGGCCAGATCATCGCACAGGACGGCGTGAAGAACCTCGCCATCGCGGTCTTCAACGACGAATACGGCACGTCCCTGCGTGACGTGGTCGTCAAAACCGTCGAAGACGCGGGCGTGAACGTCGTCTACGGCGAAAAGGACACGTTCGATCCGACCGAAACGAACTTCTCATCGATGGTCACGGCCATCAAGGCCACCAACCCCGACGCGACGCTCGTCATCGCCTTCGACCAGACCGTGCCGCTCGTCAAGGAGCTCGCCGCCCAAGGCCTCGACACCCACAAGCTGTACATGACCGACGGCAACACCGTCGACCATTCCGCAGACTTCGACGCGGGCCTGCTCAAGGGCTCCACCGGCACCATTCCAGGTGCCCACCCGACCGAGGAATTCCAGAAGAACGTCAAGTCCTTCAACGCCAAGGTCACCGATTTCACGTACACCGCCGAAACGTATGACGCGATTGTGCTGGCCGCGCTCGCCGCGCAGAAGGGCGGCGCCACGGACGGTACGACCGTGCAGAAGAACCTTATGGCCGTCTCCGGCTCCACCAAGGGCGAGGAATGCGATTCCTACAAGGCTTGCCTCGCTCTGCTGAAGGACGGCAAGGAGATTCAGTACAAGGGCCAGACCTCCATCGGCGCGTTCAACGACGCGCATGATCCGAGCTCGGCTTCCATCGGCGTCTACAAGTACGACGCCGACAACAAGCCGGTCTTCGACCACTCCCAGGAAGGCTCCGTGCCGACGGCCTGATGCGCAACGTCTGGCCGTGCTGTCTGGCCGCACAATGAAAGAGACGGTGCGACGCAAGCGATGGCAATCGCAAGCGCCACGCCGTCTCTTTCATATGCGAAACGCGCGTTTGTCATGTCCAGAACGGGGGTTTACGGGGTATTTCAGTCGGAGGCGAAGAGGGGTGGGATAGGTGCTGTCGACTGACGGCCCATATTGTGCAAACGATTGCGGAACATCACTCCAAACATATGTAAAATAACACTTAATATCGCGATTTGTTACGTCCTGACGTTGACGGGGAGAGAGGTGTTGGCATGGTCGGCATGCGCGACGTGGCGAAAGAGGCAGGAGTCTCGCTGAGCACGGTTTCGCTGGTGGTCAACAAGACCGGATACGTGTCCGACGACATGCGTGAGCGGGTCAACACCGCCATGAAGAAGCTCAACTACGTGCCCAACGAGCTGGCTCGCAACCTGTACAAGAACCGCACGAACCTGGTTGGTGTGATTGTGCCGACCATCCGTCATCCGTTTTTCGCCACCCTCGCCGCGCATCTGCAGCATGAGCTCGCCGTGTACGGCCTGCGCACCATGCTGTGCTCCACCGCCGATACGGAAAATGGCGAGGCCGAATACGTGGACATGCTGCGCCGCCGCATGATGGACGGCGTCATCGTCTGCTCGCACACCACCCATCCGAACGATTACTGGACGTCCATCCACCGCCCGATCGTCGCCTTCGACCGTGTGCTGGGCGGCGGCATCGCGTCGATCGGCTCCGACCATGAGCAGGGCGGCCGGCTTATGGCGCACATGCTGGTCAACACCGGCGCGCACCACGTGGTGATGATCGGCGGCCCGCGCGACCAGTTCTTCGATTTGGCGGCGCAAGGTGATGTTCCAGACGATTTCGATCTGCATAAGACGACGTTCCCCACCATCCGCTACTACCTTGCGCTGGAGCAGGCGCTGAAGGCGGCCGGCGTGCGGTACGAGTACGTCGAAGCCGGCAATGTGGAGGATTTCCAAGGGTATAAGAACGCGGTGAATGCTGTGCTCAACCGTATGCCGGTGGACGGCGTCGATGCCGTGGTCAGCTCCGATATCGGTGCCGCGCTTTGCGTGCGCGAAGCGATGCGGAGGCATATTTCGATTCCGCGCGACCTGCAGATCATCGCCTACGACGGCACGTATCTGACTGACCTGGCCGGTATGAAAATGACCGCGGTGGCGCAGAATTTCGACAAAATCGCGCAGGTCGCGGTCGGCAATATCGTTCGTGCGATCGCCAAGGAAGGGGATGCCAAGGCAGATGCGACAAGCGCCACGGGACGCAAGCCGTACGAGCCGGACGTGCTGATTCCCGTGACGCTCAAACTGGGCGATACCACCCGCTAAGCGGTCCGTATCGCCCATCATTTGACGGGCCGTTTCACCTGCTAAGCAGGTCGTTTCGCCTTATTCGTAATCGCCGGTCGGACCGATCTTCAACGCGTCCTCGTGCGTGCGGCCCGAATGGATCGCATCGTTGATCGCCTGGATTTCCGCCGCATCCACGGCAAGTGCGCGCCCGTCGATCGCGCTGATCGGAATCGACCATCCGCCGTGCGTCATGTACAGGCTGTCCGCTTCGCGCAGCTCGGCGATCGGCAGCTTCCTGTACTCCGCCTTCTTGCCTTCTTCAAGCGCCCAGGCGAACATTTCGCGCTGCGACGTGCCGTTCAGGATGCCGATACGCGGATCAGGCGTGACGAACGTATCGCCATAGCGTGCCACGATCGACGAATTCGGGCATTCCATCGTGTAGCCGTCCTCCGTGAACAGAATCGCGTCGCCGACGCCACGGCGGGCGCATTCGCGGTGCACGGCGCAGTTGAACGCGTAGCTCAACGTCTTCGCGCCGTTGAGCAGCCACGGGGCGCGTGCGGTGATGTCCGACGGGTAGCCGCGCGTCATCGAAGCCATGGTGATCGGCTCCAGCGAATGCAGCGTGCCCTTCGCGTCAAGGAAGATGTAGACGGTCGGCGTGCGGTCGGCCGCCTTGCCCACGCCGGTGTCCGGATCGAGACCACGGGAGACGATGATGCGCAGCATCGGACCGGGTTCCGGATCGTCATACTGGTCGATGACCAGCTGGACCGCGCGGGTGAGCGCGGGAATGTTCGGCTCGGGCATGTCCACCAGGCGGGCGGAATTGGCGAGACGCTTCAGATGGTTCTCCAACGAAACCGGGAAACCCTTCCATACCGTGGTCGCTTCGAAAATGCCGTCGCCGCGCAGCGCGCACAAATCGAACGCGTTGATGATGGGGCTTTCCGGATCGACGAAACGAACCAGATCCGCGTCGGGTGCCACGCCTGCGCCTCCGAATAGCGTCTTGCCGTTACCGACTGCCAGAACGATCGAACTCATGGGAACCTCTCTTCCGCGCTCCGCGTCTTTTGATTGCCGCTTTATTGCTGTTGCGCTGTTGTGTTGCGTCAGCGTTCGCGTGCGTCTTCGGCGTCCAACCTAACCATGGTTTGTTTCCACTTGGCACCGCCAATTTGCAATGCGGAAACATACGCGTCATGAATCGCGCGGCTCCCGTAACGTTCGGCGACCAAGGTGAGGGAAAGCGACTCTGAACGTCCGTTTCTGCGGAATCGGATTTCGGAGTTCGTCGGCAGTTCGTTCGGAAAAGGCCGGACGGCGGCCGACGGGAAAGGTAAGCGCAATGGTGGATGGGATGTCCGATATGGGAACAACCGAACTTGGCGCGGCGAGCACGCCCGAACAGGCGCGCGCCGCGTTCCGTGACGGCCTGGTCCGCCCGACCTGCGGCATCGCGCAAGGCTACGCGCAGGCGAATCTGATGATTCTGCCCAAGGAGCAGGCATTCGATTTTCTGCTGTTCGCGCAGCGCAATCCCAAACCCTGCCCGCTGCTGGAAGTGATGGAGCCGGGCGTCACCGCACCCGTCACCGCGCCGGGCGCCGACATCCGTACCGACGTGCCGTTGTACCGCGTGTGGAAGCGTGGCGAACTGGTAGCCGAAGTGCCCGATATTCGCGAGTATTGGCGATCCGATTTGGTCACGTTTGTGATTGGCTGCAGTTTCACATTCGAGTTTCCGCTGATGGAGGCGGGCGTGCCGGTGCGGCACATCACGGCAGGCCGCAACGTGCCGATGTACGACACGTCGATCGAGTGCCGTTCGGCCGGCGCGTTCCATTCGACGATGGTCGTGTCGATGCGTGGCATTCCGTCTACGCAGGTGGCCGACGCATGCCGGATTTCCGGCTATTACCCGTCCGTGCACGGTGCCCCCGTATGTGTGGGCGAGCCGTCCGCGATCGGCGTCGACGACATCATGCATCCCGACTATGGCGATGCCCCCGTGTTGGAGCCGGGCGATGTGCCGGCGTTCTGGGCGTGCGGCGTGACCCCGCAGGCCGCGGTGATGGTGTCCAAACCGGAATTCGCGATCACGCACGCGCCGGGGCACATGTTCATCACCAGCAAACGCGATTTGGAATACATGGTGTGAGGGGGAGTGCGATGAGTGCTGTCGTGGCCGGCTCTGTTACCGGAATCGATATGAACAGCGATATGGGCGAAAGCTTCGGTCGTTGGACGCTCGGCGACGACGAGGCGCTGCTCGACGTGGTTTCCAGCGCGAACGTGGCGTGCGGCTTCCATGCGGGCGACCCGTCCGTCATGCTGAGAACGTTGTCATACGCGGCGTCGCGGGGGGTAATGGTCGGGGCGCATGTGGCGTACCGCGACCTGGCCGGATTCGGGCGCCGCTATGTGGACGAGTCCCCCGACGAACTCAAGGCGGACGTGATGTACCAGATCGCCGCGTTGGAAGGCATGGCGCGGTCGGTCGGCGCGCAGGTGCGGTACGTGAAACCTCATGGCGCGCTGTACAACCGGATCGTCCGCGACGAATCGCAGGCCGCCGCCGTGGTCGAGGCTATCCGCAGCGTGGACGCATCGCTGGCGATACTGACGCAGCCGGGCGCCGTGGTCGGCCGCCTGGCCGCGCAGGCCGGGCTTCGTGTGTTCCACGAGGCGTTCGCCGACCGCGCGTACAACGCGGACGGCACGCTGGTGTCGCGCCGCTTGCCGGATGCAGTGATCGCCGATCCGGCCGAAGTGGCGGCGCGCGTGCTGCGCATGGTGCGCGAGCATGAGGTGGTGGCGATCGATGGCACCGTGGTGCCGCTCAACGCCGATTCCGTCTGTGTGCATGGCGATTCGCCCTCGGCTGTGGCGATGGCGCGTGCCGTCCGCGCCCGCTTGGAGTCGGAAGGCGTTGCGATACGCGCGTTCGCAGGCGACGCAGCCGCATCGGCCGCGCGGGATTAAGGCGGTGGCGACATGCGATTCCTGACCTGTGGCGCGGACGGCATACTCGTGGAGCTCGCCGATTTGGACGAGACCCTGCGGGTGTTCGCCGCGTTGCAGAGCGCCGTGAAACATGCCGTGGAACAAACTGCGGAATCGCCCGAGCGGGCCGCACAGCCGAGCACGACCTCCGTTTTCGCCGGCGTGAAACAACTCATTCCCGCTGCGCGCACCGTCTACGTCGCCTTCGATCCGCTGCTTTCGTCGCGTGTCGAACTGACCGCCGCGATTCGCGCGCTGAACGTTGCCGCCGACATGGAACGGCATTCCCGAATCGTTGAAATTCCGGTGATTTACGATGGCGAGGATATGGCGGACGTAGCCGACCTGCTGGGCATCTCCGTTGACGAGGTTGTGCGCCGGCATTGCGATACCGCCTGGTCCGTGGCGTTCGTCGGCTTCGCGCCCGGTTTCGCATACCTGACCGGCGGCGACCCGATATTCGATGTGCCACGCCGCAAAGTGCCACGGCTGAGCGTGCCCGCGGGCGCGGTGGGGCTTGCCGGCACGTTTTCCGGCGTGTATCCGCGCGTCAGCTCGGGCGGCTGGCAGTTGCTGGGCCACACGGAAACGCCGATGTGGGACGAGCGGGCCGACCCGCCCGCGCTGTTGCAGCCCGGCGACACCGTGCGTTTTACGCCCGTGCGTGACGCCGTTTCCGGCGGTTCGGCTTCTGTTTCTGCCTCTGTGTCCGATTCCGTTCAAGTTTCGCAGGCGCCAGATTCCATGTCCGTCTCGGCCTCGACTCCGGCTCTCGAAGTCCTCCGCTCGGGCCTGCTCACCACCTTCCAGGATGATGGCCGTGTCGCCGCGAACATGGGCGTGACCGGTTCCGGCGCCGCCGATCGCACGTCTTCCCACTTGGCCAACGCACTGGTCGGCAACCCCGCTAATACCCCCGTGTTGGAAATCACCGGTGGTGGCGTGCGCATGCGTGCCATCGGCAGTGTGGTCGTGGCGGTGACGGGCGCTTCGGCGGATGTGACGATTACCGGAAGCCGGCAATCGCAAGATAGTCAAGGCGGCTCAAACGGCACGTTCACCCCAAATTCCCCCGGTGGATGCAGTGGCCGGACCGTCTTGAACGCATCGAACGATGCCGCCGACCGCACCACAATCGCCATGCAACAACCGGTTCTGCTGCGTGACGGGGACGTGCTGTCAATCGCCCCGCCGACCAGCGGCCTGCGCGATTATGTGGCCGTACGCGGCGGTTTCGGCGTCGCGACAACCCTCGGTTCGGCTGCAACGGACACGATGAGCGGCATCGGCCCGCGCCCGATCGCAGCCAAACAGCGGCTCGCCATACGTACCGCGTCCACGGCGTGCGATGCCGGCGTCGGCCTGCCGCAGCCATGGCCGACCGACCTGCCGAAACCCGGCAGACCTACGGATTTATACGTGCGATTGGGACCGCGCGACGACTGGTTCACCGCAGCCGGCCTGTCCGCATTCCTGACGCAAACGTGGACAGTGACCGCGCAGTCGAACCGTGTTGGCCTGCGACTTTCGGGAGCGGCACCCGTGGAACGCACCGACACGCGCGAACTGGCCAGCGAGGCCACGCCATCCGGCGCAATCGAAGTGCCGACCAGCGGACAACCGGTCATTTTTCTGCGCGACCAGCCTGTAACCGGCGGATATCCGGTAATCGCCGTGCTTGAACCGGAATCGTTGGACGTGGCCGGGCAGTTGCCACCAGGCGCATGCGTCCGCTTCCACGTCGTTTCCGCCCATGCCACGTCTACTCCGCAACCTGCGTACCCCACCAAGGAGGTTCGATAATGCCATCCGCATCGACTGCACCATCCTCAACGGCGCTCCCATCCCCGTCGCCATCATTGTCGTCGCCATCGCCCGCAACCCCGAAACTACGGCGCATCCTCATCGCCAACCGCGGCGAGATCGCCATGCGCGTCATCCACGCCTGCCATGACACCGGCCGCATCGCCATCGCCGCCTATGCCGACCCCGACGCGGACGCGCTGTTCGTGCACGCCGCCGACGAGGCCTACGCACTGGGCGGATCCGACGCGCAAAGCACGTATCTCAACATCGCGGCCATCGTGGAAACCGCGCACAAGGCGCATGTCGACGCCGTCCACCCCGGGTACGGTTTCCTTGCCGAAAACGCGGAATTCGCGCAGGCGGTCATCGACGCCGGCATGACGTGGATCGGTCCGCAGCCCGCCACCATCCGCGCGCTCGGCTCGAAAGTCGAAGCGCGCCGCATCGCGGCCGAAGTCGGCGCGCCCATGGCCCCCGGCACCACGGAACCGGTGCACGACCCCGCCGAAGTCATCACGTTCGCCAAGGAACACGGCCTGCCACTGGCCATCAAAGCCGTCTACGGGGGTGGCGGTCGAGGTCTGAAAGTGGTGCACCGGCTGGAAGACGTGCGCGAGGCGTTCGTATCCGCCACGCACGAGGCCGAGCTGGCGTTCGGCAACGGCGACTGCTTCATCGAACGATTCCTCGCCCGCCCGCGCCACGTCGAAGTGCAGATCCTCGGCGACGGCGCGGGCAACGTTGTGGCCATCGGCACGCGCGACTGCTCGCTGCAGCGACGCAATCAGAAACTCATCGAAGAGGCACCAGCGCCGTTCCTACCCCCTGAAACCACCCGGGCGCTGGAAGACGCGGCCGTCGCCATCTGCTCCCGTGCGCACTACGAAAGCGCCGGAACCGTTGAGTTTCTGGTCGATCCGGACGGCACGATGTCGTTCATGGAAGTCAACACGCGTATTCAGGTCGAACACCCCGTCACAGAAGAGGTGACCGGCGTCGATCTGGTGGCCGCACAGCTGGCGATCGCCGAAGGCGCGCATGTCACCGACATTCCCGGCTTGGAACACGGCACCCCCGTTCCGCATGGGCATGCGATCGAGTTCCGCATCAACGCGGAGGGTCCATCCCTTGGTTTCGTACCGTTCCCCGGCATCGTCGAGCGGCTGAACGTGCCGACCGGACCGGGCATCCGCTTCGATTCCGGCGTTGCGCAAGGCGGCGCGATTCCGGGGCAGTTCGATTCGATGATCGCCAAACTGATCGTCTCCGCGCCGTCGCGTTCGGCCTGTCTGACGCGCGCCCGCCACGCATTGGATGAGCTGGCGATTGCCGGCGTGCCAACGGTCCGCAAATTCGACCAGGCCGTGCTCGAACAGCCAGCTTTCGTGGCGACGGACGGCGATTTCGGCGTCTACACGCGCTGGATCGAAGAGGAATTCCTGCCTTCCGTGGACGTGCGCACGCTGGCCGACGGCAAACCGGGTCGCCGGGCCGCAGCGCCCGAACCGGTGGAAAGCTGGGTCGAGGTCGATGGCAAACGCGTGCGATTGGGCCTGCCCGCTTCGCTCGCCTCCGTCGCCGCGCTGGGCGCGGGGCTGGCCGGATTGGCTGGAGCCGGCGCAACGGGGGACCCTGCCCTCACGTCCGATTCTGGCGAATCGGTCATCCAAGCCCTGCTGAACGCCTATCAAAAGTCCGTTCCAGCAGGATCGGGCACGCAGACCGCCGCAAACTCGGATATCGCAAGCACCCAAGACACCCCTATCGAATCGACCATCACCGGCACGGTCGTCCGCTGGCTCGCCGATGACGGCGCGCACGTTGAGGAAAACGAGCCGATCGTCGTACTCGAGGCGATGAAGATGGAAACCGAAATCACCGCCCCCGTTGCCGGCATACTGCACCGATCGGCGCAGGTCGGCGACACCGCGCAATACGGCGACCCCCTCGGCGCCATCGGTTAACGCGGCGGCCGGCTGACACGGCTGCCGGCCGTCGGATGAACCGCACGCCCCTTACGCGCAACGCATCGCAATCGCAAAAACAAAACCCAGACCACGGAAGGAACGCAACATGAGCATGCTGGATTGGCGGTATTATCCGAAAATCGCGCGTATCGCACGCATGGCGGGAGCCGACGTCGGACGCGGTTCCGAAACGTTGATGACGTATTCGCGCGGCGATTTGTTCCGAGCCGCACGCCACTTGTCGGGCAGCAAGGAAGGTCGGCCCGCCCGCGCGCTGGTGGTCACCGGCTTCTACATTCCGAAGGCCGCGCAACCCGCTGCGGAAACGGACGGCCCGTTGGGTGCGCTGGAAGTATGCATGGCATTGCGTGCGATTGGCGGCGACGCATGGCTGGTCAGCGACGAATGCTGCGCGCTGGTGATTCGCCCGTCCGCATTGGGTTTCCTGCCGGACGACCACGTGCTGATCGCGCCGAATGCCAATCCCAAGGGCGGTTTTGACGCCTGGCTCAACGGCGTCATCGACCTTGCCAAAACCGAACATATCGATACGCTCGTCTACATCGAACGCGTCGGCCCGGCGCGCGACGGCAGCCCGCACAACATGCGCGGCATCGACATCGCCGAATGGACCGCGCCGCTGAGCCAGCTCACGCTGCTCGGCCTGCACACGATCGGCGTGGGCGACGGCGGCAACGAGATCGGCATGGGCCGTGTGGAGGACTACGCCATCGAAGGGGTGGTCGACCACGGCGAGAACATCGCCTGCACGGTGCCGACCGACCAGCTGGTGGTGGCCGGCACGTCGAATTGGGGCGCGCACGCGCTTGTCTGTGCGATGCGCGCGTTGGGCAGCAACGCCGTCGACCCGTATCTTGAACCGACGTGGCAGGAGCGCGTGCTGGACGTGATCGTCGAATACGGCGGCCTCGACGGCGTGCATATGACGAACGTGGCGACCGTCGACGGCCTCGGACCCGACCGTTACTTTAAGCAGGTCGGCCAGCTTACGGACTGCGCCCGCAGCTGAAGTCCTGTGCCCAAGGCTGAGGGCCCTGCGCTCGCGGCTGCCCCCGCATGTCCGTCGCTTTCGAATCGGGCGCCGGAGACATGCGCCGCGATTCGGCCGAAAGCCGGTTCGACACGCCCGAACACCGGTTGCGGTTTTGGTGTCGAGCCCCATTTTGCGGTAATATCGAACCGGTTCGACACAACCGTGGGAATGGCCGTAAGGACTCCCGCAAAGAATCTCGCAACGACTTTTTGGAACCGAAGGAGGCTCCATGAAAAACAAGGTGCAGCTCATCACTTACGCCGACCGCCTTGGCGACGGCACCATCAAGTCGATGACCGACATTCTGCGCACCCGCTTCGACGGCGTGTACGACGGCGTTCACATCCTGCCGTTCTTCACCCCGTTCGACGGCGCCGACGCAGGCTTCGACCCGATCGACCACACCAAGGTCGACGAACGTCTCGGCAGCTGGGACGACGTCGCCGAACTCTCCAAGACCCACAACATCATGGTCGACGCCATCGTCAACCACATGAGTTGGGAATCCAAGCAGTTCCAGGACGTGCTGGCCAAGGGCGAGGAGTCCGAATACTATCCGATGTTCCTCACCATGAGCTCCGTCTTCCCGAACGGCGCCACCGAAGAGGATCTGGCCGGCATCTACCGTCCGCGTCCGGGCCTGCCGTTCACCCACTACAAGTTCGCCGGCAAGACGCGCTTGGTCTGGGTGAGCTTCACCCCGCAGCAGGTGGACATCGACACCGATTCCGACAAGGGTTGGGAATACCTCATGTCGATTTTCGACCAGATGGCCGCCTCCCACGTTAGCTACATCCGCCTCGACGCCGTCGGCTACGGCGCCAAGGAGGCCGGCACCAGCTGCTTCATGACCCCGAAGACCTTCAAGCTGATCTCCCGTCTGCGTGAGGAAGGCGTCAAGCGCGGTCTGGAAATCCTCATCGAAGTGCACTCCTACTACAAGAAGCAGGTCGAAATCGCATCCAAGGTGGACCGCGTCTACGACTTCGCCCTGCCTCCGCTGCTGCTGCACGCGCTGAGCACCGGCCACGTCGAGCCCGTCGCCCACTGGACCGACATCCGCCCGAACAACGCCGTCACCGTGCTCGACACGCACGACGGCATCGGCGTGATCGACATCGGCTCCGACCAGCTTGACCGCTCGCTCAAGGGTCTGGTGCCGGATGAGGATGTGGACAATCTCGTCAACACCATCCACGCCAACACCCACGGCGAATCCCAGGCCGCTACCGGAGCCGCCGCATCCAATCTCGACCTCTACCAGGTCAACAGCACCTACTATTCGGCGCTCGGGTGCAACGACCAGCACTACATCGCCGCCCGTGCGGTGCAGTTCTTCCTGCCCGGCGTGCCGCAGGTCTACTATGTCGGCGCGCTCGCCGGCAAGAACGACATGGAGCTGTTGCGCAAGACGAACAACGGCCGCGACATCAATCGCCATTACTATTCCACCGCGGAAATCGACGAGAATCTCAAGCGTCCGGTCGTTAAGGCCCTGAACGCGCTCGCGAAGTTCCGCAACGAGCTCGACGCGTTCGACGGCACGTTCTCGTACACCACCGATGACGACACGTCCATCAGCTTCACCTGGCGCGGCGAAACCAGCCAGGCCACGCTGACGTTCGAGCCGAAGCGCGGTCTCGGTGTGGACAACACTACGCCGGTCGCCATGTTGGAATGGGAGGATTCCGCGGGAGACCACCGTTCGGATGATCTGATCGCCAATCCGCCTGTCGTCGCCTGACGGAAAATTTCTTGCGATTACGTATTTTCTTGCGATTACGTACGGCCTTGCGATTGCGTTCCGCCTTGCGGTCGCGCACCCGGTCCGTCGCACCCCGTTCGTCGGGCGGACGGCAGTGGCCGCACGTGTTGGTATCGTAAGTTGCGTTGAAGAATCGCCCGAATGCGCTGAAGCAATGCGTCCGGGCGATTTTCGTATGTGTCGCTCGTAGCGGGCGGGCGCATGCGTGGAGTATCGAAGCACATGAAACGCGACAAGCAGAAAACGCGATAAGCCAAGAAAACAGCAGATATGACCGAAGACAATCAGAATAACGAATTCAAACCGCAGCCGCTGCCCGGCCAGGTGTTCATCCGCCCGGGCATCGACGATCGCCCCGATTATGAGAAGACCTTGACTCCCGAAGCGAAGGCGGCCATGCGCCGGCTGTCGGTGCAGCAGCATCCGCGTATTCCGGAAGCGTCCAACGAGCGTCCGGAAACCCAGGCCGCGCGCATCGCATCGGAAGGTGGAGCGCCCCTAACCGCGGCCGCGCATCTTGACGTGGCTGTGCCGAACCTCGAATCGTCCTTCCTCGACCTGCGCGACCCGATGACCGCTCCGGACGGCACCAAGCCGACCGCAATGCAGGCCAACCGGCTCGTTGCGGGTTTTGCGCTTGGCTCAATGCTGCTGTCCGCTCCGATGGCGGCGTTCAACACGGTGCTCATTCCGCAAACCGTCAGCCGTTTGTCGGGAATCAACCGCGTCACGGATTTGGCGATGCTCGTCATCGCAGGTGCCATCATGACGTTCCTGCTGAACGCATGCATCGCCGTCGGTTCCGACCATTCCTACTGCCGGTTCGGGCGCCGTACGCCATGGATCGTCAGCGGCAGCGTATTGGCGGCTATCTGCATGGCGATTCTTTCCGCATGTGATTTTCTCCCGTGGGCCGTGTTCTTCTGGCTGGCCACGCAGGCCGCGTATGCGATGGCGGCCATACCGTTCGCCGCCGCGTTCGGCGAACGTGTGCCTGACAAGTTCCGCGACCGCGCCGATTCGTGGCACGGCAAGGGGCTGGCGCTTGGCCAGCTGGTCGGCGTCGCCGTGGCTGTTGCGCTGACGCCGCATGCCGGTGACGAAGGTTGGGATGGCACTACGGGTTTCGCGATGCTGGTATTCGCGGGTTGGCTTGTCGTCGCGGCCGTCGTTACGCTGTTGGTACTGCCGTTCGAAGGGGCCAGCAGCTACCTGCCGCGTAGGGATGTTGAGAAAGGCGATTTCTTCTCGCAATACCGTCCGCCGCAGAACGCGCCGAAGTTTTCTGTGGCATTCGCGGCCCGCATGTTCGCCGTTGCAGCCACAGCCGGAATCGCCGTATATCAGTGGTATCTGGCGCCGAATATCGTCGGCAATACCGATGAGGCCGGTTTGTTCGGCATTGCCGGTGCCGGATCGGTGGTTGTGGCCATGGCCATCTGCACGTTTGTCGGTGCTTTGATTGCGGCGTTGCTGCTTGGCCGCATCGTCAGCCTGTTCGGCGATCTGCGTATTCCGGCCGTCGCGTCCGCCGTGTTGTTCATGGTCGCTGCGCTGCTGCCGTTGCTGATGGACGACGGTTTCCTGGCGGTTGCGCTGTACGCCCTGCTTGCCGGCTTCGCATACGTGGTGTTCGATGGCGCCAGCCAAAGCTTGGATCTTGCGATGCTGCCGGATGTGCGTTCCGTGGGCCGATCGCTTGCCGCTTATAGTCTGGCCAATACGTTCGGCACGATACTGGGCGTCGCTGCCTGCGCCGCGGTGATTGTGGCGACCGGTGCCACCGTGCTGATCTTCGCTGTCGCCACTGTTTCGATGCTGTTGGCGGGTCTGCTGACATTGCGGTTGAAATCGCAACAATGACGGCGACTATGACGGTGCTGGATCGCCAATGATTGGAAAATAAAGCGAAACGGCGCGTCCACATAGTGAACCTTTAGTGGATAGGGGAGATGGACGCGCCTATGTTTACGGCTTAGTTCGAGCGGAAATCCCGCCCGGGGAAAAGACTTTGCGAAAGGAGGTTCGCCAAGATGAACGGAATGGTCGCACACGTACTGCTGTCCGCACGAATTATTATTCCGCTTTCGTTGGCGGACTGATTCGAGCATTGCGGCTTCAATCCCTCGCCAACGAAGGCAGGGTTTGAGGCGCGCATGGAATACACGTTGATGGCCCTGCATAATGCGGGGCCATTTTTGTTGCAGCCCACAAGGCAGACGCAGCGAAAACCTTTTGAAGCCGGCCGGCATAGCGCACAACAGAAAACAGAAAAACTACAACAACATCGTTATCGGCGGAAGTTGGGAACCGGTAACAGGACGTACAGGGAGTACATCAATGAGTACAGTCGAAGCGGCCGCTGGCAAAGCGCAGGCGATGGTCCGCGATTCGGTCAAAACCGTGATCGCAGCATCCATGGTCGGCACCGCCATCGAGTTCTACGACTTTTACGCATACGGCACCGCCGCTGCGAATTATTTCCCGAAGGTGTTCTTCGGAGACACCACCAATCCGACCGTCGCGCTGCTGGCCAGCCTGCTGACCTTCGCCATCGCGTTCATCGCCCGTCCGCTGGGCTCGTTGGTGTTCGGCCACTTCGGCGACCGTATGGGCCGCAAGACCACGCTGGTGGTCTCCCTGCTCACCATGGGCATTGCCACCTTCCTGATCGGCTGCCTGCCGACCTACAACCAATGGGGTGTCGCGGCCGTCGCCGTGCTGTGCCTATGCCGCTTCGTGCAGGGCATCGGCCTTGGCGGCGAATGGTCCGGCGCCGCGTTGGTGGCCACCGAGAACGCTCCGGAAGACAAGCGCGCGCTGTACGGCTCCTTCCCGGAACTGGGCGCCCCGATCGGCTTCTTCCTCTCGAACGGCACCTACTTCCTGCTGGAAACCTTCAACGACAATGACGCGATGCTCGCCTGGGGCTGGCGTGTGCCGTTCCTGTTGTCCTCGATTCTCGTAATCGTCGGTCTCGTCGTGCGAGTGCAGATGGAGGAGACCCCAATCTTCCGTATGGCCCAGGAGCAGAAGAAGGTTGTCAAGTCCCCGCTTACCGAAGTGTTCAAGAAGAGCTGGAAGGAAGTCATCCAGGCAACGTTCCTGGTGGCCGTCACCTACACGCTGTTCTACACGCTGGCAACCTGGTCCCTCGCTTGGGGCACCAAGACCGTCGAGCAGGGTGGCGGCAACCTGGGCTTCACCAACCAGGAGTATCTGCTCATGCTGATGATCGCCGTCTGCGTATTCGCCGCGTTCATCGTGATCTCCTGCGTGAACGCCGACAAGTTCGGCCGCAAGCGCGTGATCATCATCTCCTCCTGCTGCCTCATCGCCTTCGCCCTGCTGTTCCCGTTCCTGCTTGATCCGGCGGTCGTCGGTCAGCGCAACTTCGCCACCAACCTGCTGTTCCTGTGCATCGGCTTCGCTCTGATGGGTACCGCGTTCGGTCCGATCGGCGCCTTCCTGCCGGAACTGTTCGACGCGAACGTGCGTTACTCCGGCTCCGGCATCGGCTACAACCTGGCTGCCATCGTCGGCGCGGCCTTCGTGCCGACCATCGCCACTTGGCTGTCCCATCATTGGGGCGTGCATTCCGTGGGCCTGTACCTCGGTGTGATGGCCCTGTGCTGCCTCATCGCGGTGTTGAGCTGCAAGGAAACGAAGAACGTCGACTTCACCAAGTGACGCCGACCGGCTTGCCGGGCTGCTTCGCTTGGGGTGGCTCGGAGCCTTAGAAAAAACGTTTGACGTGAATATAGCCACTATGTGAACGCCAACAGACATCATAAAGAAAGCGGTACTAGAACAGTTCCGCAGGAGAGGCGGAGTGGTTCCTCGGACACAATCCGGGGGGAGCAACATCCTAGGAATCACTCGCCGTGATAACAACCGAAAAAAGAATAGAAAATAGCGAGTTTGTTCGGAAAAAGCAAGTTCCGAATCGCAAAAAACAATAAAGGAGCGCCAATTATGGCAGCAACTATCTGGTACGAAAAGGACGCCGATCTGTCCGTGTTCGATGGCAAGAAGGTGGCCATCCTCGGTTACGGTTCCCAGGGCCACGCCCATGCGCTGAACCTGCGCGATTCCGGCGTCGACGTCGTCGTCGGCCTGCGTCCTACCTCCAAGTCCGTGGAGTATGCCAAGGAGCAGGGCCTTGAGGTCAAGCCTGTTGCCGAGGCCGTTGCCGAAGCCGACGTGGTGATGATCCTGCTGCCTGACCAGTACCAGGCCGCCGTGTACAAGAAGGACGTCGAGCCGAACCTGAAGCCGGGCGCTGCTCTGGCCTTCGCTCACGGCTTCAACATCCACTACGGCTACATCAAGCCGTCCGAGGACCATCCGGTCTTCATGGTCGCCCCGAAGGGCCCGGGCCACATCGTGCGTCGTGAGTACGCCGCTGGCCGTGGCGTCCCGGTCGTCGTGGCCGTCGAGCAGGATCCGGATGGCAAGACCTGGCCGCTGTGCCTGGCTTACGCCAAGGCTCTGG
>UMDV01026618.1_pt1 | contig 41666 bp, 53 predicted proteins | sample 1964571 | NCBI WGS metagenome assembly UMDV01 (sample SAMEA4836002, study PRJEB28245) | human gut metagenome | biome: gut microbiome; material: fecal sample | place: Denmark | collected 2008 | reverse complement strand
TGATATTTATGGGCGGACTTCGCAGAGTAGATAAGGCTTGCAAAAAATGCGGCGCTATGATGTATCAGGTTCCGTCAAAAAGATTGTACTGCGATAAATGTCGAGACACCATACCGCGTAACATGTCAAAGACGGAAGAAAAGCCTAAAAAGCTCACACTGTCAGAAATCATGCGCGAAGCAGATAAGGAGGGCTTGCAATATGCGTCCTACTGCAAAAAGCACGGACTTTACTAAGAAAAAAGAGCTCTGGAAGGTGTTCAGAAAGCACCGGAAAGAGCTCTTTGCTTATACCGTCAGAGGGGAGGGTGAAGATGAGGAAGAGGCGACAATCTCGCTTCTGGCCTACGAGAATCACTGCAAGAAAAGTGACATTTATGTGACGTTGGAAATGAGGTGAGCGACCTGATGGCAGGTGTAACGCTCTACGACTATCAATTGGATGCGATCAACCGTATGAAAATCGGCTGCATCTTATGCGGAGGCGTAGGAAGCGGAAAATCGAGAACGAGTTTGGCGTTCTATTACAAACTTTACGATGGGGAGGTGAACACGGAGAATTATGTACGCATGACAGAGCCCCCGGATCTTTACATCATCACGACTGCCCGGAAACGGGACACCGGAGAGTGGGACGAAGAACTGGCCCATTTCTATATGTCTACAGATCCAGAGCATGATATTTACGAGCACAAGGTCGTGGTGGATTCCTGGAACAATATCGGAAAATACGTTGGTGTAAAGAATGCGTTCTTTATATTTGACGAGCAGCGAGTCGTTGGAAAAGGCGCATGGGTGAAATCTTTCTACAAAATTACGCAAAATAACGAGTGGATTCTGCTCAGCGCCACCCCAGGGGACTGCTGGACGGATTATATCCCGGTGTTCATCGCCAATGGGTTCTATCGAAACAGAACGGACTTTAACAACCAGCACGTGGTATACAGCCAATTCTGTACGAAGTACCCGAAGATCGATCGGTATCTGAATACCCAGCGCTTGGTACGACTACGGGAACGGATTCTGGTTGACATGGACTTCGAGCGGCCGACGGTATCGCACCATGAGAATGTATTTGTGGATTACGACAAGGTGAAGTATCTGTCGATCTGCAAGAACCGGTGGAACCTTTGGGAGAGCAAGCCAATCGAGACAGCCAGTGAGTTCTGCTATCTGCTGCGGAAGTTGGTGAACGCTGATGCAAGCCGACAAGAAAAAGTGCTGGATATTTGTAAAGGCAGACCTAGGGTCATTATCTTCTATAATTTCGATTATGAGCTTGATATTCTGATGGGTCTGGACTATGGCAAGGACACCGAAGTTGCACAATGGAACGGGCACAAGCATCAGCCGCTTCCTGAAGGCGACAGGTGGGTGTATCTGGTGCAATACAATGCCGGTGCTGAAGGCTGGAACTGCATCAAGACGGACACCATTATATTTTACAGCCAGAACTACTCATATAAGATCATGGAGCAGGCCTCAGGGCGTATCGACCGGCTGAATACACCTTACAAGGATCTATATTACTACCATCTGAAGAGTAGGAGTGGTATTGATCTGGCAATTTCGAGAGCCCTGAACTCGAAGAAGGCGTTTAACGAGAGGAAATTTTATGGAGGACAGTGATGATCGAAACAATCCATGACGTAGGCGAATGCACGAACATTGAAGAGTTACAAAATCAGATTGATAATTACAACCAAGTGATTGCAGAATACAAAAGAGAAAATCCAATTTGTGCTGCAATTATTCTCAAGATGCACAACGATGAGAATTTCGCTCATTTCATGGGTCTATTGTCAACGGTTGGTGCACTTGGGGCTCGCATCAAAGAATTGGAGGAGCAAACAAATGATTAAGGATTCTGGAGATCGCACCGAATTTGAAACTGGTGCAAAGCGTGATATGCACGCAGGGAAGGGGCGGATGGACCTTCTGCCTTGGTATGGCATCATGGAGGTCAGTAAGCACTGTGAGGAAGGTGCCTTGAAGTACGGTGAGCACAACGTAGACAAGGGTATTCCGCTGCATTCGCTGCTGGACAGCGCTTCTCGGCACCTTGCAAAGTACATGGTCGGAATGGACGACGAGGACCACCTGCGAGCTGCCTGTTGGAACCTGCTGTGGGCTCTTAACCAGCGCATGACCCATCCGGAGTTGGATGATAGGTTCTCCGTTAAGCAGGAGAAGGCTGAGAAAAAAACGTCCCTGGATATCGGTTGAGTGTACCAATTGCAATAAACGCCATCCTGTTGCCCCTGAGGTGTGGCTGTACGACATGGATGAAGTTCCTGCGAGCAGTAGAATTTTGAAATGCCCGTTTTGCAATGGGCATTGGGTACATAAATACATCGGTGACCTTGATGGATATGCAGATCCTGACGAGAAGCTCGTTGCCGTTAAATGCGGTGACTGTAATGCTCATTTTGGGATTCCTGCATCTAACTGGAACAGTATGAAGGAGTGCACAATCCATAACGGTGAGGTTCTGGCACGTTGCCCTCGCTGCGGAAAGGACACTTTTATTTCGGAGGTGAAACCTGATGAGTGACTGGATGCGCGAAGTGGACTATGCGACCTACTGCCCGAAGTGCAAGAGCTTCAAGGTGCTGGAGACGGATGAACCCTGCAACGAGTGCCTGACGGAGTGTGCGCGGGAGGGTACGGTGAAACCGCTGAACTTCAAGGATAAGCGAGAGAAGGCCAAGTAAGGCGCGAAAAGTGCAGCCTCTATTATGAGACGAGTTACGTCTTAAAATTATACTTTGGAGGCATGACTATGAAAAGATTTATGAAACACTTTGCACATGTCGATGGAACAGCAATTGGATTTTCCGAGTTAGAAAGAATCCATAGAGCTGAGTTATCTGGACTTGCGGGAATTGGAACAACAATGGTTGGCTTATTGCTTACAGGAATTAGTTTCATATACTACTGTCAGGGCAGCACTTGGTTTGTCACGGATAAGGCTGACTTAGAGAGACGAAAGAAAATTATAGAAGTGGGTAAAGAAATTGATGAAAGCTTTGAAGAATAACTAAATGCACAGAGCCGTGGAGAAATCTGCGGCTCTTTCTTTTTCAAAATGGAGGTTGAACGTACAAATGAGAAACATGTCTAAGAAAACCTGGAAACTCCGGGTTTGGAATCACATGACCGAAATGCAGAAGCTGGATATTCTGCTGACACATGCTAAGGTTCCGCATACGTATGACCCGAAGTACCTCGGCGGTTACAACGATCAAATTGTCGTGTATAACTCGGAAGGTCAGCGTATGTGGGATGCTATTTGCTTTCATGGAGATTTTAGTCTCACCGGAAGTTATGGAGCTGAGCAAGGGCTTATCGAGGTGATGGGCGCACAGCTACTTGGCCGTGGTGATGATGTTGAGGGCTGGCTCACGGCTCGGCAGGTTATGAAGATGTGGAGGGGTAGAAATGCTACGCAAAATCGTTGATTTCGCCAAAAAGATATTCTGGACAGAGCCGATGGTTTCGACAGTCAACACGCTGAAAGATGCCATGCGGGATCTTGAGGTGGCCCGGAACCACTTTGAGAACTGCGATCCGGAGTTTATCACGGCTGCTATCTTCGAGCTGAACGCTGCGGAGAGCCGTCTGGATGCTGCGAGGAGGTGTGTGGTATGACAACAAGCCTTTGGGAAAAATCGGCCATATGCTGGGTCATATTCTGGCGGCAACGCTGGTTATTTGCGCATGGCTGATCATTATTGTGTTCACGCTGAAGGTGATCTGGTTCATTTTGTTCCGGATTCTGCTGTGAGGTACGATATGATTGACTATGAAGAAGTTGTTGAGGCCATATGGAGGTACGACTGTCCTCGAATCGACATTGATGAGGATATTACGACGCTTTATGCGGATGGCAAACCCTTTGCGCAAGTTATTCACAGGGTTGACGGGTCACGCGAGGACGTGTATTTTGAGGATTACGAGCTTCAAAAAGATATCCTGATCAAGCCGAACGCTACGTTGCGTAATGTAGTCGAGCTTTGCATGAATGGTGACATTAGCTACGCAGATGCCCGTGAATGGTGCATGGAGAATGATATTTCACTTGGGCAGTTCGACAGGTGGCTTTATGGTGCGCTGAGAAAGCCTGATACCCCTGCCCGGGTGAAACCGAAAGAACCGTGGCCATATCGAGTGGTGGCGGGCATAAACCGGGTGCTGGAGATTCTGCTTAACTCGATTTTGGAGGATTTTATATGACGATGCACACATTTTGGTTTGAGTGCACGGACAATGGTGGCGGGCATCAGGCCTTTGAAGTCAGGGCGACCGACAAGCAGGAGGCCATCAAGAAGGGCATGGCGTTTGCAAAGAAGCATGCTTCGGGTGATATCTGTGGGGACTGGGAGTGCAAAATGATATCGGAGTGGACAACATGAACAACGACTTCGGAGCACTTACGATACTTGCACCTAAATGCCAGAAGTGTCCGAAGGTGGAAACTTGCGACCATAAGCAACTGGCTCATCTCGGATACATTATCCCGATCGAGGATATTGGCATCAGCATGGTGGCCCAAAGAGGTAATGGAAAGAGCCTGCGGCAGCTTGAAATCATTGATTCATTGATGAAAAGGAGAACTAATTATGAAAATCGTTAACCCCAAATACGAAATCCTCACTGATATTTCTGAGGGAGGCATTAAGGAGCTCCAGCAGATCGAGCGGGTGGCCCGGGTCTGCTACAAGAGCGAGGACAAGATCACGCCGGATGGTGAGTCGGCTAAGAAGCTGGTGGGTTTTCTGGTGAAGCAGGGACATGAGGCTATGCTGGAGCATTCGCAGCTGTCCGTGCTGTTTACCTGTGACCGTGGTGTGGCGAATGAGCTGGTGCGTCACCGCATTGCGAGCTTTGCGCAGGAGAGCACCCGGTACTGCAACTACTCGAAGGAGAAGTTTGGCGGAGAGCTAACGTTTATTCGGCCGTATTATATTGATGTGACCGACACTGACAAGAAACGTGAAAGCGCAGAATATACGCCTGGCAGCACTTGGCTTGATTCCTGCGAATCTGCGGAAATCCTTTATAAGGATATGATCGCACTCGGTATGCGTCCCGAACAGGCCCGTTGTGTGCTGCCGCTGTGCCTGAAGACCGAGATCGTGGTGACGGCCAACTACCGTGAGTGGCGCAACATCTTCAAGCTGCGTACTCCTGTGGCGGCCCATCCTCAGATGCGGGAGCTCATGTGCCCACTGCTGATGGAGCTTCAGAAGAAAATCCCGGTGGTGTTCGATGATATTTACACGTACTGGCCTGCGGATGACCAGACACGGAAGGGAAGCATGGTGAACGAGAATGCAGCAAAGAACGTATGATTTTCTCGCTAAGTTGAAGGTTCCCATGCTGACCTTTGGTGGGGAGCTGATGGGCGATGCTGTGGAGATAGTCATCGATGACTTGAACTCGCACCGATTTATGTCCATGAGGGATATCGAGGCATCACTGGCAGATAAGTTCAATTGCAGCCCTGGTGTTGCGGATCGCCGGATGCGGTATGCATTGGATATGGCGGAATATCGCTCTGGTGGGGTTAATGTTGAGCTGGAGAATTTGAAGAGTACGTACGATATTAAAGTGCTGTCGCTGAAGAAATTCTTGTATGCGGCGGGGAGAAGTTTGATGATGGAGGTGAGTGTGGGTAATGACCGCAGGTGAATTTAACGAAGCGGTCGAAAAACTCAAATACTAATCAGCCGCAAGAGGCGTGGAGAAATCTACGTCTCTTATTTTTATTCACTCATAAATCAATTTGGAGGTTGAACATTATGGATGAAATCAAATTTGCATGTGGTTCTGTACCTGTTAGGGTGGCAGCGAAAGTGTACGGGCGTGATCCTTCGTGGGTTCGTGCGGGCATCATCACTGGCTGGTTGCCGATCGGCGAGGCGACGCGGAATGGTGTCAGGATTACGGATATCAAGCAGATGGACTCGAAGTATGGGAGGATCAGCTACTACATTTCACCGAAGCTGCGGTATGAGCAGACGGGGTATATGTGGGACGGCAAGCGTTGAAATTGATTCGAGTTTGCATGAGTAATCCGTAAATAAAAGGCCTCACATTCGTTGTTTGAGCGAGTGTGAGGTCTGAATTTTTGTGAAATTAAAGGAGAAAGCATTATGAAAAAGACTAACGAAAATAAAATCAACTGGAAGAAAGTTGCCATTATTGGCGGAATGTTTGTGCTTGGCGTGGCAGCTGGTTCCATTGGTGAAAATGCAGCGACTCGAAAGTTACTCAAATCTGAAACTGTTTTACTGGATGTGAAGAAATGTAAACTATGGGGCAAAGAAGGTATCGAATTCATGATGCACTGCCCCAAAGCCGGGATAGATATTCCATTGCAGGTGCCAGCTGAGCTTGCAAGGAATCATGCTGAGAGCTTACTCGGAATGCTTGATGGAGAAGTTACGCTCAGTCAGCTTATGGGTTGCTGATGAGTTGAATCGTCATTTCCTCAGAACTCGAGATACCGTAGATTGGGAAGTACCAGTGGCCGCACCTATCAGTGCCTGTGTTAAACCGAGTTTTGAAAAGTCGTGAATTATCCCATCACGTTGATTCTTGGACATATTTTGGGGGACTGTTATGTGAACCAAAACTTGGCCGCCATGTTTGGTTATAATTTTTATGGCAGTTCGGCCATTGTTCCAAGCAGCACGACCTATCATGGCTCCGAATTTTTTGCTATACTGAGCAACAACAGATACCAGCTCGGCTGTATCGACGTTCGGAAGTACCTTTGCTAAATTAGAACCCATAATATCCTCCTATGTAACAGTTCTAATGGCGGCCAAGTGCATCGGATTACTGCTACTGGCCTTTACTAGCGCAAGTATACCACACCAAATCGTGAACAAACAATGATATGAAAGGTTAAAATTTTATGAAGATGATTAAAAATATTATATTATGGGTTCGACCGCCCTGATTTACTTGACTACGGGCAGAGCACATGATATCCTTGGTACATGACGAATAGGAGGTGCTTTTATGGCACGGACGGTAAAATGCCCTGGCTGTGGCGCGGATCTTACGGTGAAGGATGACAACCGAGATTTCATGTTCTGTGAGTTCTGCGGGACGAAGGTTCGGCTCGATGACTATCAGGAGACGCATCGGTTTGTGGATGAAGCACGGATTCAAGAGTCCAAGGATGCGAAAGAACTTGAGCTTAAGAAGATGGAGCAGGAGAGATGGAGAGCAAAGGAAAGCAACAAATCCATGAAATCCTCTTTGGCTATTATGATAGGCATCATTGTATTTTTGCTTCTTTATGGAGCGCTGGCACGGTAATAAATTTTGCATTGCCCATTTTTCTTTTGCCGCTTTTTGTGAATTTTTGTGGTAAAATGTCAGATTTTGTCAGTTTTGTGGCCAAAAACCCACTTCGTGGCCAAAAATTTTTATAAAAATGGCCACAAAATTTAACGAAGCTGCGTTAAAAATATGCTATTTGGCCAAAAACCCACTTTTTTCTTTAACTTACTTAAAAAAATGAAAAAATATATATAGTAATAGAGGATAAAAAACGGGTTTTTGGCCACAGCGAGTTTTCCCATTTCCACCTTGCAAAAGAGCGCCGAATAGTGTATCCTTAAAGCACTGTGTACGAACGTAGCACTTTTGATTTTATGAGGTGAAAAATATGGCGAACATAAAAGAGCTGGCATCTCACTGGAAAGATTTTCCTTATTCTTACGAATCTCGTGATGAACTTCCCGATGGCGATGAGGTTTGGGTGTGGGATACACTGAACCTCGGACTTCCTGTTTTATGGCTGAAGCACTCGAATGGCTCATTTGAGAATTGGGTCATTCACACGCCCGGATATGATCGTCCGACAGGCGAGCACTGGTGTTGGAACTGCCATTGTCAGATGATCCAACATGGCGAAGTCTGGGTATGCACTGGATGCGGCGACGAGATTTCTGAAGAGGATATCGACAGCCTATCTTCGCCAACCGAAGAAGCAAGCTACAGCGATGAACTGGACCCTGATCCAGAGTGGTAAAATGAGTTATGCCAACAGCCTCTGCGCGAAAAAACGCAGGGGCTTTTCTTTTGCTCTGAAAATTCCTAAAAATTCACATTTTTTCCTAAAAACTCACGCGAGAAAAACATCCCCTTTTATGGGGGGAATAGAATGCGTCTCAGGATGCACTATTCCTCTTATTTTGGAGGTTGCATCATGCTCGAAAACAAATTCAAGACAGGATTGATAAGGGAGCTGAAAGAACGCTTCCCCGGCTGTATGGTTGTCCATCTTGACCCAAACGAGATTCAGGGAATCCCCGATCTCTTGATTCTCTACGGCACAACATGGGGCGCATTGGAGGGCAAGAAGTCAGCGGGTGCATCTCATCGTCCAAATCAAGACTATTACGTTCAGCAGATGGACGAGATGAGTTTTGCGGCCTTTATCTATCCCGAAAACAAGGAGGAAGTTCTTAATGAACTGGCGAGATCATTCGAGGCTCACGGGGAAACATGCCCTCCTCGGAGCAAGTAACTACCATTGGTTGAACTATGACGCAGATAGATTGACCAATGCAGTTCTTAATTACCAGGCGAAGGAACGGGGAACACGGCTGCACGCATTTGCAGCAGAGTGCATTAATCTGAAGCAAAAACTGCCGAAGAACAAGAAAACCCTCAATACCTACGTGAACGATGCCATTGGTTTCCGCATGGATACCGAGCAGGTGCTGTATTACAGCGACAACTGCTATGGAACTGCGGATGCCATTTCGTTCAACGATGGGTTCCTTCGCATTCACGACTTAAAAACCGGAGCTGTTCCTGCACACATGGAGCAGCTCTATATTTATGCCGCTCTGTTCTGTCTGGAGTACGGATACCACCCGAAAGATATTCGGATAGAGCTCCGTATCTACCAGAACGATGAAGTTTGGGTCGAGAACCCCACTGAAGAGGAAATCAGTCCCATCATCGCTAAAATCAAAGAGTTCGACCCGATCATCACTGATATTTTGTTAGGAGTGGCAGCATGAATCCGATTGAAAAAGACCTCCGTTCTTATTTTGGCATTGCTTCCGAAAGCAATATCCTGGAGCACTATGGTACCAAACGGCATTCTGGTCGCTATCCTTGGGGTTCCGGCGACAATCCGTATCAGCATTCCGGCGATTTCCTGTCTCGTGTAGAGGAACTCAAAAAGAAGGGCCTCTCGGAGAAAGAGATTCTGGAGACCATCAACAATTCTCTCCCTGACGAGTATAAGATGGGCCTGACCGAGTTCTGCACTGCACGTCAGAAAGCAGGCCACGATCGTAAGGCATTGGAGTATGATCAGATTCGTGCGCTGAAGGATGACGGTCTGGGCTGGAAGGAAATTGGTGACAAGCTCGGCATGAGCGAGTCCAGTGTGCGGTCCAAGTACAATAATGCCATTGGCGAAAAGGCCAGCCAGGCTGAGAAGATTGCCGCGACTTTGAAAGAAGAGGTCGATAAGAAGGGCATGATTGATATTTCTGAGGGCGCAAATCAGGTCCTCGGAGTGTCGGAAAGTAAGCTGGACGAGGCTGCTTATATTTTGGAAGCAGAATATGGTTATCAGCGCTATGGCGTTGGCATCAGACAGCCGACCAATGTCCGTCAGCAGACGAACATCACGGTTCTCGCAAAGCCGGAGTTCGACCAGAAGTATGCTTATCAGCATCAGGATCAGATTGATTCGCTGGGCGATTACCACTCCGATGATGGCGGTGAGACCTTCACGAAGCTTCAGCGCCCCTCTAGTCTGGACTCCAGTCGTGTTGCGATTCGCTATGGCGATGAAGGCGGTCTGGACAAAGACGGTGTTATGGAGATTCGCCGTGGTGTGCCTGACCTTGACCTCGGCAAGAGCCATTATGCACAGGTTCGTATCCTCGTTGACGGTGACCATTATCTGAAGGGCATGGCTGTCTATTCGGATGATCTGCCGGATGGTGTGGACGTGATGTTTAACACCAATAAGCCTTCCGGTACGCCCAAGATGAAGGTTCTCAAGGAAGCAAAAACTGATCCTGACAACCCGTTTGGCGCGGCCATCAAGGCCAACGGCCAGAGCATGTACATCGGCGATGACGGCAAAGAGCACCTCTCACCGATTAACAAGCTGAAAGAGGAGGGCGACTGGGATACGATGTCCCGGAATGTCTCTTCTCAGTTCCTTTCCAAGCAGCCCAAGAAGCTAATCGAGAACCAGCTCAACCTTACCGTCGCGGATTACAAAGCCCAATATGATGAAATCATGCGGTACGATAATCCTACGGTCAAAAAGAAGCTGCTCAACGATTTTGCTGATACGGTTGAAGGAACATCCATGACCCTGAAGGCATCTGCTTTCCCGGGCCAGTCCACAAAGGTTATCCTTCCGATCAATAAGATCAAGGAGACAGAAGCTTATTGCCCCACTTATGAGAATGGCACCAGGCTTGCACTGATCCGTTACCCTCATGCAGGTACCTTTGAAATCCCCATCGTGACCGTCAACAACAAAAATGTCAGCGGTAAGCGGAATCTCGGTGCAATTCAGGATGCGATCGGCATCAATGCAAAGGTTGCGGAACGGCTGTCTGGTGCTGACTTCGATGGCGACACGGTCATGGTAATCCCTGTTACCGACAAGGTCAACATCAAGTCCACCCGTGCATTGAAAGCACTGGAAGGATTCGATCCCAAGACCGCTTATGCAGTTCCTGAAGGCAACCCGAACAATGTTAGGCTGATGAAAAAAGAGGAGAAGCAGCGCGAAATGGGCGTGATCTCCAACCTCATCACCGATATGACATTGCGAGGTGCCGATGAGGACGAGCTTGCACGTGCGGTTAAGCACTCCATGGTCGTTATCGATGCGGAAAAGCATAAGCTGGACTATAAGCGTTCTGAGCGCGAGAATGGTATCCCCGAGCTGAAACAGAAGTGGCAGATTCGTGTGGACGAGGAAGGTGCTACGCACTATGGCGGCGCATCCACGCTCCTGTCTCGCCGTAAGCAGACGGTTCGTGTACCCGAGCGTCGTGGCAGTGTTCGAGTTGATAAGGAAACTGGCGAATACATCTACAAAGAAAGTGGACGTACCTTCACCGACCCCAAGACGGGTAAGGAACGTAAGGCTGAGGATACAGTCAGTCTGATCTCTGAAACGAAGGATGCACGCACGTTGTCTTCTGGCACCATCCAAGAGAACCTGTACGCGGACTTCTCCAACAAGCTGAAGGCCATGGCCAACCAGGCGCGCAAAGAGGCGGTCAACATGAAGGGCATCCAGCGTAACCCTGAAGCGGCCAAGACCTATGCGCCTGAGGTTGCCTCCCTGAAAGAGAAATATAACAACATGGTCGCTAACAAGCCTAAGGAGCGCAAAGCGATGCTGATTGCGAATGCCAATATTAAGGCGAAGATTCAGGAACAGGGCTTGGATCCTACGATCGACAAGGAAGAAATCAAGAAGATCTCTTCTGTCGAGATGCAACGTGCTCGCGATTCTGTTGGTGCAAGCGGACGCAAGTCTAAGGTCACCTTCACGGACAGAGAATGGGAAGCTGTTCAGGCTGGCGCAATTTCCGACAATATGTTGACGAAATTCCTTAATTCGTCTGATTCTGACGAAATTGTAAAGCGTGCAATGCCGAAAAACGTTACTGTTATGACTTCTGCAAAGATGTCTAAAGCAAACGCAATGTTGCGAAGCGGTTATTCTTATGCTGAAATCGCCAAGGCCTGCGGTGTTCCGGAGTCCACGGTTTACAGCGCGCTTAATAAGTAACAATCTACTAAGAAAGAGGCTTTGAATAATGGTTCGATGCTTTCTCACCACCTTTGACAACCCGTACAGTCCGTACGACGAGTTCGAGAAGTGGTATCAGTATGATGTCGAGCACGGCTACAACTCTTCCGGTTTGCTTATGAGGATCGCCGAGACCTCATCTCAGTTCACGGACAACGAAAATGCCTATGAAATTGAGAAGGCAATCGACAAGATCGTTGCTGCTGACCCGATAAACATTTACAAGAAGCTCAAGATCACCGTGCCCGACGAGGACACGCTCGGCCAAACCGCGTAAACCGTAGGGAGGGGGTCCCAAAATCGACACCCCCTCTCAAATCGCGCCGGTCTGTGATATTTCCCCGGAGGGAAAATTGATATTTGGGCTTTAAGAAGAAAAAACGCCAGTATCCACGTGGTGTGTAGGTACTGACGTTTTTACATTTTATACGGTTCGATCTAACTCCAGCTTTTTGCACTTATCTGCAATCCACAGGAGAGTCTTCGTAATATTCTCCAAGATCTCTTCACGAGATACAGGAGCAAATTTGACCTTGGTAAAGTCATCGTAAGTGACTTTATCAATCCGAATTATATCGTTCATTCTATATCACCACCTTTCTTAGTAGAATGAACGATTCAAATGAGTTACAGGTCAACCTCCGAGATAAGTATAAGTGCATTTGTATGCACAGTCAAGTCGAAACGGAACATAATCGCCGAGGTTCTGGGGTGTAGACCGGGGCTTCGGCGGTTTTTGCAAGGGCTCATGGGAGTAGTATCCTCCTATGTATTTGGGTTCAGGGCTTTCGTGATGTTCAACCTCCATTGGGCATGATCTGCTTTTTTCTTCTCCTTTCAAATGAGACAGGCTTAACTGGTACTACTGCGACTCCCATGAACCCTTGCAAAAGCAAAATAGGAATGTGAAACGAGGTTATTGCAATGAAACCTAAGAAGTCTGCTCCGGGCGAAATGTCGGCTGCAACTTCGCGGCCTGCAAGAACCCCGGAAGCACAAGAAAACTATATGATCAACCTGGCGATGAAGCTGGTTGAGAAACGACTGCTGGAAGGTACGGCATCCAGCGCTGAGACGACCCATTTTCTGAAGCTGGCGACCTCTAAGAACGAGTTGGAGAAAACAAAGCTGGAAGAGGAAAACAAGCTGCTGCGGGCAAAGACCGAGACACTACAGAATGCAAAGCACTCTGAGGAACTGTACGAGAAGGCCATTGCTGCTATGAAGAAATACAACGGCCTGGGAGAGGATGACGAATATGACATGGCGTGACTGGACGGGGCTTATTGGGCTGATTCTCGTTTTTATAGGAAACCAGCTGTCGTTTCTTGAGAACGAACCAGTCGCGTACGCCGGCCGTTTTATGGTGATGGTTGCTAGCTTTGTTGTAGCAGTTGCCTGGCCATATGGGGCAAGTGTATGAAAACCTACACCGAGCTCTGCCAACTGTCGACCTACGAGGAGAGGCTGGAGTATTTACAGCTGCACGGGGAAGTGGGGAGAGACACCTTTGGGTTTGACCGATGGCTGAACCAGGACTTCTATCAATCGAGAGAGTGGCGGCAGTTCCGAGACAGGATCATCGCCAGGGACATGGGTTGTGACCTGGGGTGCAAAGACCACCCGATCACAGACTGGGTGCTGCGGGACGGAAAGCCGATTCGACCGAAGATCTCGATCCACCACATAAACCCCATAACAAAAGATGACGTTCTCCAGCACAGCGAAAAGCTGCTTGACCCGGAGAACGCCATTTGTGTTTCGGCGGCAACGCACAAGGTGATCCATTACGGAACGGGGAAGGGCCCGAAGCTGCCGGACGGAGAAAGAAGACCGGGCGACACCTGCCCATGGAGGAGAACTTGTTTTTGACAATTTAAGAATTGCAAAAGATGTATACTTTGAGTTAGATATCTTCAGGAGAATTTGACATGAGACCAATAAGAGACTATAATGTAATAAAATACATCGACTCTATCATAGGAGGAAGTCAAATGGTTCTGGAAGGGATTCTTGGCTCATATAGGGAATGCAAGAGATACTCGCTGAACGATTCGGTGTCAGACTACATTTGCTATATAGATAATGAGCCGTTCTATATTCCACCATCTTTTAGTGACGTAAAAACTGACAAAAAACTCTCTACTCTGAAGCCGAAATTTGTTTTACTTTCGGCACCGGGAGCGGCAGGCAAGAGTTCCTTGGCTAAATATATTGCGCATCGTTTTAATGCCCTCTACTGGAATCTGGCAAAAGTAAAAGTTGGTACAAATAGTTTCGCTGGTTCAATTCTTAATGCTGTCGGCGCACCAAAATATTCCGAGTTTATAGCTGATATGAACACTGGTGATGTTTTATTGGTTATTGATGCTTTTGATGAAGCTGAAATCATTTCGGGTCGGAAAATGTTGAGCAGCTTTATTACCGACATTAGTGAAAGCTTATCGAATCATACGATGCCTACAGTGTTCTTACTGGCAAGAACAGAAACGGCCCAATATATCGCATCGTTCTGTGCAGAAAACAAAATCTCCGTTGCTCACTATGAAATCGGATTTTTCGATGAACCCGCAGCGAAGTCTTTTATTGTGAGAAGTGTTGCTGGAAAGAATACTCCGACGAAGCCTGACATTGCATGCGCGGAAAAGTATTATGATGTAGTCAATACTAACATCACACCTGAAGAAAGAGCGTCTTTCTTGGGATATGCACCGGTGTTGGAGGCAATATCTGCACATATAAAGGAATCTCCCAACCGTCAGAAACTGATTAGCGAACTTGCAAATCAGAAAGACTGTGTAGCGATTATCATGAAGATAATGGATGATCTTTTGAGTCGTGAACAGGTGGAAAAAGTGATTCCTGCATTTAAGGAAAGGTGTGCGGCAACACATCCTGAGTTTTCTGAGTGGGAAAAAGTCTATTCACCAGAAGAACAGCTTGTAAGGATTATATACTATATTCTTTTTCAGGATTGCAAGTATAGTAACTACGAGCTTGACTTTTTGCCTCCACAACTGGTAACTGAATACCAGGGGGTGTTGGAAGCGTTTCTGCCGCAACATCCATTTATACGCAATAGTGTTGAGAACAATGGACTGTCGAAAAAGATTGATTTTACGGGTCCTGCATTTAGGGACTATACTCTGACGAAAATTATCTTAAACGAAGAACATGAAGCGTCCGCTGATTTGTATTTCGATGTTTTACAGAGTCAGTCTTATTTCCCATCTCAGATTTTCTTTGATTGCTATATGAGAATCTCAGAGAAAACAATTCAGCCTAAACACATTTCGTATGTGTATGATTCCTTTAAGGCTAAAGCAACGGCGTATGAACGTCCGTATTTGGAATGTTCTGAGATTCCGGCATCTGAAACGGAAGATAGCAAATGTCTGGCCGTTTTTGGGATGATTCCCGGGAAAAAGAAAGCTATAAAGAGAGAAGATTATATTGCTGAAATCAGAATGACAGGAGAACCGATAGCTTTCGATCAGTTGATTAGTGTTTCTATTGATGCTCCTAGCATTGATGTTTATATTGGAAAGAAAGGCGTTGATTGTAGAGTTTATAATTCGTCAGTGATTTGCAAAAAACTGAATTGGGGAACACAGAACATCAGCATAGAATCTTATAAACCTGAAACTTGCTTGTTGGTTGCTCATGAAGGCTTTGCGGGAGATGGAGTAATAATTGATGTTACAAAGGCTGATGACTTGAAAGTTGATGCGGAAAATTTGACAAATTATTATTCTTTAATTCCTTATAAATACGACTTTGAGGATGCCTCGGAATTTGACATAGTAAAGTTTATTCATGCAATGCATTGCATTCTCGTTGAGTTCAGAACACATAGAAAGGATACTTTGGCTAAAACTGCTGATAGAATAGATCGTGTTGTGGTTAGCAATAGCCCTGCAAAAAAGCAGGTGCTGGATTACTTGAAATCCTGTGGGATTCTTTATAATTCAGCCCATCTCTATAAGATAGATGAAACAAAGATGCAGGAAAAAGGAATTTCTTTTAATGCATTGTCACGTATGGATACTGTTTTAATGGATTCAGCGTTCCATGATTTTGACAAGTGGGCAACGAGCAATAAGAACTGATTCAATTGGCGCACTGACGTAACGGTTGGTGCGCTTTCTTTTTTATAAGGAGTAACTATGGATAGCATTCTCACTTCCGTGAAGAAGCTGCTGGGCATTGCCGAGGAGTGCACCGACTTTGATGCGGACATCATCATGTACATCAACATGGCGCTGTTTGCACTGGTGCAGATGGGCGTGGGGCCCGGCGAGGGATATGCCATTTCCGGGAAAGAAAACGAATGGACGGAGTTCGTTGCCGACCCGGTGAAGGTGGAAGCGGTGAAGGCTTACGTGGCCGTGAAGGTACGGCTGCTGGGCTTTGACCCGCCCCAGAGCAGCACCACCATGGAAGCACTGAAGAATACCGCTTCCGAGATGGAATGGCGGCTGAACGTGGAGCATGACAACACATGGGACGGACAGTAGCAGCACGATGGGTGGAGCACTGGATGGAAACACCGGAGAAAAAGGACTGGTTCGGGCGGGTAACGCAGGATATCTGCAACGGATGCACCCGACAGGGAACATGCGAATGCCCGGATGATATCCGATGCTTTTACACCCTGGACAAGCCCTTTTACCGGCCCAAAGCCTGAACGAGTGAGACGGAGTAAGACGAGGAACCAAAATGGCATTATCGAACACGGCCACGCCGATCTACTACGGCCGTTTTCGGGAGGCCGTGATGCGTGGCGAAATACCCGTATGCCGGGAAATTGCCATGGAGATGGAGCGGATCGACGACCTGATCGCCAACCCGGGCATCTACTATGACGACAAGGCGGTGAACGGCTTTATCTCCTTTTGCGAGGATGAGCTGACCCTGACCGATGGCACCGACGTGAAGCTGCTGGACAGTTTCAAGTTATGGGCCGAAGAGATCTTTGGATGGTACTACTTTGTGGAACGAAGCGTCTTTGTGCCGAATGAGCGCGGAGGCGGCGGACACTACGAGACCCGGCGGCTGAAAAAGCGGCTGGTGACAAAGCAATACCTCATCATTACTCGATCGGCCGCGAAGACCATGTATCTGGAGTTTTTGCAGGCGTACTTCCTGACGGCGTACACCACCACGACCCAGCAGCTGACCACCGCCCCGACCATGAAACAGGCCGAGGAGGTGCTGGCACCCTTCCGCACCGCATTGGCGCGGGCAAAGGGGCCGGTGTTCCAGTTTATGACCGAGGGCAGCCTGCAAAACACCACCGGCTCCAAGGCAGACCGGGTGAAGATGGCTTCCACCAAGAAGGGCATCGAGAACTTTTTGACCAACAGCCTGCTGGAAGTGCGCCCGATGACCATCGAGAAGCTGCAAGGACGGCGTGACACCGTGGCAACCGTGGACGAATGGCTCTCCTGCGACATCCGGGAAGACCCCATTGGTGCCATTGAACAGGGCGCGGCCAAGAACGAAAATTACCTCATCGTGGCGGCTTCCTCCGAGGGCACGGTGCGCAACGGCTGCGGCGACGACATCAAAATGGAGTTGATGAGCATCCTGAAAGGGGAGTACGTCAACCCCCATGTGTCCATCTGGTACTACAAGCTGGACTCCATTGAGGAAGTGGGCCAGCCGGAGATGTGGCTGAAGGCCAACCCGAACCTGGGCAAGACCGTGAGCTACGAGACCTACCAGCTGGACGTGGAGCGCGCGGAGAAATCCCCCAGCGCCCGAAACGATATTCTGGCCAAGCGCTTCAACCTGCCTATGGAGGGCTACACCTATTTCTTCCCCTACGAGGAGACCCTGTGCCACAGGAAGAGAAGCTTCTGGCAGATGCCCTGTGCCATGGGCGCGGACCTTTCCATGGGCGACGACTTCTGCGCCTTTACCTTCCTGTTTCCGCTGTCCAACGGATATTTCGGGGTCAAGACACGGGACTACATCACATCCTACACACTCAGCCAGCTTCCGGCTTCGAGACGGCAGCAGTATGAGGAGTTTATGCGGGAAGGAACCCTGTTCGTGTTTGACGGCACGGTCCTGGACATGATGCAGGTGTACGATGATCTGGACAACTTTATTATGGAGAACGAGTACGACGTGCGAGCGTTTGGCTACGACCCCTACAACGCACAGGAGTTCGTGAAGCGCTGGGGCGATGAAAACAGCACCTTTGGCGTTGTGAAAGTGATCCAGGGTGCAAAGACCGAAAGCGTGCCGCTGGGTGAGCTGAAAAAGCTGAGCGAACAGCGGAAGCTGCTGTTTGATGAACAGCTGATGCAATTTGCCATGGGCAACTGCATTACACTGGTGGACACCAATGGCAACCGGAAGCTCTACAAGCAGCGGCAGGATCAGAAGATCGATGCAGTGGCTGCCATGATGGACGCTTACGTGGCGTGGAAACAGAACCGGGATGCGTTTGAGTGATCAGGAGTCTTCTTTTTTTACACGATGACGTTGAGGGTACTCATCTACAAGGGTTTGATGCGGTCCCAGATCAATCCCAAGATCCTTAGCTTGTTGGCGCTTTTCTGGACTCGGATAACGGTTCTCTCCCATATTCCGGATGGATATATTGTGTGTAACCGTTTTTCTGTCATAGGCATCCGGATCGTTATCAAGTTCCATTTCTGTCGATGCAGTATCTTCAGAGGAATCGTTTTCAGAAATGGTGTTGTCGCATAATATTGGAGTTTCTTCAGAAGAGTTTCCTTCCATCAACTTCTGATACCATAAGTATCCTTGATACGCAATGGCACCAATGATAAGCCCTGCTGCAATCTTTTTACGATGGTCGTGGGTAAATTTCCATAATTTTTCTTTGAATGTTAACGGTTCGATTGCTTCATACATTACACCAAACTTGCTCTGGCATTTTTCACAGATGATATCATCAGGCATTGAATCCGGGATAGATATTTTGCTGCCACAGTTCGGGCATATAACAGATTCCATAAGAACTCCTCTTTGTCGAAAATGTTCGATAAGAAGAGTATAACACGGCCAATAACCCTTGTAAACCAAAGAAAGGAACAATAGAATGAACGATTGGTGGAATTATCTGGTCCATTCGGAAGTGGGCGGAGAAAGAAAGAACCACAAATATTACGCCCGTGTGGTGGTCGGAACCGATAAACACGGACGGGTGCAGTACCGGTATTTTTACGATGCCAGGGAGTATGGTGCGTACAAAACCCGAAAACAAAACGCGGACAAAAATCATAAAATCTTTAGCGAAGATCCGAAAGAGCTGAAGAAAGTAAAAGGCCGCACGAACATCATTACAGGCTGGGGCAATACAGGGCTTCCTAATTCATCGGACCTGAAAAAAATCAAGGACTATAAACCCAGCAAAATGAATGGAAAAACCAGTACTCTGAAAAATGGGGTTCACGGTTTCGACGAAACATTTACGTTTAGCGATGGTACGCAGTATCGCACATCTATGCGAGCAGTTTCTGTGAAAACGGTTAAGAACAAAAAGTCTAAGAAAAACGGAAAATCTATTTACCAGCGCGGAAAAGATGTTGTTTCTAAGCTGTTCCACTCCGAAACCAAAATCACAATGCTGCGAGATATGGATGGAAAGAGTACTAGGAAGTACGTTTCCGGAAAAAAGAAGGGTAAGAGCTTCATATCGAGCCTGTTCAGTGATAATCCTAAAATCACGATGCTGAAGGACATGGACGGAAAGAGCGTTAAAAAGTACATTGCCGGAAAGAACTGAGGTGATGAGATAAACATGCAGGTATACAAGGACGAGCTATACCACTGGGGCATCAAGGGCATGAAGTGGGGCGTGCGGCGATACCAGAACAAGGACGGTACCCTGACGGCCGCAGGCAGAAAGCACTATGCCGGGGACGGAAACGCCGGTGAGGATGCGCAGGAGCCCAAGACCGAGTATGCACCCAAGCGAACCGGAAAGAATGCGGAGGACTACTCCGACGAGGAGCTGCGGGCACGGATCAACCGACTGCAAATGGAAAGGCAGTACCGGGATCTTCAGGGGCAGACCAAAATCCGGGTGGATGACCCCAACAAGGAACTGAAGGCCGAGAAAGAGCGGCTCCAGCTCCAGAAGGACGTGAAGCAGCTGCGGAAGGACGTGTACAGCGGGCAGAGCTTTGTGAAGACCGTGATGACGAATGCCTCCCAGCAGTTTCTGACCAAGGCCGTTTCCGGTGCCATGAGCTACAGTGCAAAGCAGTTTATCACGAAGGAATTCAAGAACCCCGAACTGGCGAATGCCATTGTGAGCGGAAGCGCCGGCGGAAACCAGCAGAAGAAGGATGACGACAAGAAAGACAGTTAAGGTCTGGAGGAAATCAAAATGGCATCACAAACCTTTGGCTCCAGACTGAGACACGCCTGGAATGCGTTTTTGAACCGGGATCCCCCCGGAAGAAGCGGCGAAGGATACAGCTACCGGCCTGACCGGGTAAGGCTGAACCGAAGCAATGACCGGACGATCATGACGGCCATCAACACCCGCATCGCAATGGACGCTGCGGCAATTACCATCAATCATGTAAGGCTCGATGAAAACGGACGCTACGACGAAACCGTTGATTCGGGCCTTAATTCTTGCCTGAACCTTTCCGGCAACAAGGACCAGACGGGCCGGGCCCTGCGGTATGACATGTTCCTTTCCATGCTGGACGAGGGATGCGTTGCGCTGGTGCCCATTGACGTGGACTACGACACAAAGACCGGCAAGACCCGGATTGAATCCATGCGGGTGGGAAAGGTGCTGGAGTGGTACCCGGACGATGTGCGGCTGGAAGTGTACAACGACCAGACCGGACGGAAAGAGGAGATCACCCTGCCGAAGACCCGGGTGGCCCTGGTGGAGAACCCGTTCTATGCCGTGATGAACGAGCCCAACGGCACGGTGCAGCGCCTGATCCGGAAGCTGAACCTGATGGACGTGATCGACGAACAGGTGGGCAGCGGCAAGCTCGACCTGATCATTCAGCTGCCCTACGTTGTGAAGGGCGAGACCCGGAAGAAACAGGCAGAAGAGCGGCGGGCACAGATCGAACAGCAGCTTGCCGGTTCCAAATACGGCATTGCCTACACCGATGGCACGGAACATATCACGCAGCTGAACCGCAGCCTCGAAAACAACCTTCTGAAGACCGTGGAATACCTGACCAACATGGCATACAGCCAGTTGGGTATCACCCCGGAAATTATGAACGGCACTGCTTCCGATGCTGTGATGACCAACTACGAGAACCGCACCATCGAACCCATTGTGGCGGCTGCCGTGGACGAGATCCGGCGGAAGTTCCTGACCGAGGACGACCGGGCGAACCGGGAATCTGTGATGTACTTCCGTGACCCGTTCAAGCTGACCCCTGTTTCCGCCGTTGCCGAAATGGCCGACAAGTTTACCCGCAACGAGATCATGACCTCCAACGAGTTCCGGCAGGCCATTGGCATGAAACCCAGCAAGGACCCCAAGGCAGATGAACTGCGGAATGCAAACATCAGCCAGAGCAGTGAGGAAATTGCGGCGCAGAACAAAACGATCACGGCAGGGCGGGATGCCGTAGAGAGGAGTATTGCAAATCAAAATGGTTAATTTTGACTACGATTGCAGCGGCTGGGCGACGAAAGCAAAGACAAAGTGCTACGACGGCCTGACCATTGCGCCGGGTGCATTCAAAGAATGCAGCGGCAAAGTGCGGCCTATGGTGTATAACCATGACCACAACAACATCGAAAACGTGCTGGGGCACTGCCTGCTGGAGAACCGCCCCGGCGGCGTGTACTGCTACGCCAAGTTCAACGACACGCCCACTGGCAGAACGGCGAAAGCCTGCGTGGAGAGCGGTGACCTGAACGCTTTTTCTATCTATGCGAACTGCATCAAGAAGACAGGAAACACCGTTCAGCACGGCATTATTCAGGAAGTGAGCCTGGTGCTGGCCGGATGCAACCCGGGTGCCCTGATCGACGAGGTGGTGAAGCACAGCGCCGATGAGGACTACGAGGGCGGCGAGGCCTTTATTTACAACGATCCGGGCCTGAGCCTGACCCACGGCATGGACCCCGAAGGCAACCCGCTGGAAGACCTTACACACAGTGCGGACAGCGGCGATGCCGTGACCGACGATGAAGCAACACAGGAGGAAGCCAAAATGGCGGACGAAAAGAACGAAGGCAAGACGCTCGAACAGGTCTACAACAGCATGACCGACGAGCAGAAAGAGTGCTGCCACGCTCTGGTGGGCCTGGCCCTGGAAGAGCAGGAAGGCGGCAACAACGATGACGGTGAGGAGGACGATACCGTGAAGCAGAATGTTTTCGACAAGGATACCAACGCAACCGTGCTGAAGCACAGCATCGAAGAGATCAACAACGTGGTCAAGACCGCAAAGAGCCACGGCACCATGAAGGCTGCCTTTGAGGATGCCGGCATGGACAGTGACGAGCTGGCCCACAGCATCGACAACATCGACTGGCTGTTCCCTGAGGATCACCTGCTGGACACCACGCCCCGCATCATCGACAAGCCCGACGACTGGGTGAGCGTGGTCATGGGCGCTGTGCACCACATTCCCTTCAGCCGGTTCAAGAGCATGTTTGCCGACCTGACCGAGGAGGATGCCCGCGCAAAGGGTTACTTCAAGGGCAACTTCAAGAAGGAAGAGGTCTTTGGCCTGCTGCGCCGCTCCACCAGCCCCACCACCGTGTACAAGAAGCAGAAGCTGGACCGCGACGACGTGATCGACATTAACAGCTTTGACGTTGTGGCATGGCTGAAGCAGGAGATGCGCCTGAAGCTGAACCGTGAGCTGGCTCTGGCTTACCTGCTGGGTGACGGCCGTCTGGCTGCCTCTGAGGACAAGATCGATGAGAACTGCATCCGCCCTGTGTTCAACGACAGCGACCTGTTTACCATCAAGGTCCAGTGCAAGACCACCGGCCTGACCACCGTGGAGGACAAGTACAAGGCCCTGATCAAGCAGATCCTGCGCAGCCGCAAGGAGTACCGCGGCTCCGGCACCCCCACCCTGTTCACCACCGAGGACGCTCTGACCGAGATGCTCCTGCTGGAGGACGGCATCGGCCACCCGCTGTATGCTGACGAGGCTGCTCTGGCCCGCAAGCTGCGTGTGAAGAACATTGTGACCATCCCCGAGATGGAGGGCCGCAAGGGTGCCAAGGGTGGTGACCTGGTCTGCCTGATCGTGAACCTGGCCGACTACACCGTGGGCGCAGACAAGGGCGGCGCTGTTTCCATGTTCGACGACTTCGACATCGACTTCAACGCCCAGAAGTACCTGATCGAGACCCGCTGCTCCGGTGCTCTGACCACCCCGTTCAGTGCCATGGCTGTTGAGTGGGCTGCTTAAAGAGCAGACGGATTAAACCTCTCAGTCAGCTTCGCTGACAGCTCCCCTAGTAGGGGAGCCCTTGGCAGTACGGTATTGGCCCTGCTGGATGAGCGGAGTTTGACTGGGAGTGAACAACAGTGCCCTGTGAAAGAGGGCAGAAGGAGTAAAAATGCTGAACACCATCTACGAGACCGGTTATGATCTGCACGTGGCAAACTACGTTGCCTACCTGCACACCGACAAGAAGCTGTACGAGGACGAGGCCCACAAGGTTCAGGCCAAGAAGGCTGACGTGGAGAAGGCCTTTAAGCTGGGCCGTCTGATCGTGGTGGCTGCCGACAAGACCTACCTGCCTGTGGCCCTGGTGGCTGCCGGTGTGGTTGTGACCGACGGCACTACCCCCACCACCTGCACCATGGCTGCGGACGAGGCCTGATCTTTTTCAGGGTTCAAGGTTAGCCACAACAAATCAAAATGGAGTGAGAAGAGATGAGATACTGCGGGAAGCTGGGATTTGCAGATGAGGTGGAGGAGACCGCCCCCAGCGTATTTACCGAGAAGATGACGGAACGCACCTATTACGGGGACGTGCTGGAGTTTGGACGGCAGATGCAGATGGGGGACAAGGTGAACCCCGACATCACGGTTGGAAACCAGTTGAGCGTTCTGGCGGACCCGTTTGCAAACGACCATCTCTACGATCTCCGGTATGCGGTGTTTATGGGACAGAAATGGCAGGTGACCGGCGTGAAGGTGCAATACCCGCGCCTGATCCTGACTTTGGGAGGGCTCTGGAATGGAAGCACGGCTGAAGGTTGACACGCTCCTGCGCGAAGTGCTGAAGGAGAACGGAAAGTCGATCCACCTCTATTTTCAGCCGAAAGCGGGATTCCAGCTCCAGTATCCCTGCATCGTGTACAGCGAAAGCAAGATCCGAAACAACCATGCAAACGACAGGGTCTACATCCAGCATCCGTTCTACACGGTGACTGTGATGGACAAAGACCCTGACAGCAAGATCAAAGCGGCCGTAAGTGTGTTGCCAAAATGCACCTACGACCGCTCTTTTGTTTCGGACGGATTATACCACACCGTTTTTACGATCTACATCTAAGGAGGAACTATATGTCCAGACTGATTTGGGACGCTGTCGGCGAAAAGTTTTACGAGATGGGCACCAAGCTGGGTGTCCTGTATCCCATGAACAACACCGGCGCTTACGACAAGGGCGTGGCCTGGAATGGCCTGACCGCCGTGACCGAGAGCCCCTCCGGCGCTGAGGAGACCAAGCTCTACGCCGACGACATCAAGTATGCTTCGCTGCGCTCTGCCGAGGAGTACGGCTACACCATCGAAGGCTACACCTATCCCCCCGAGTGGGAGCCCTGCGACGGTTCCGCACAGGTTGCAACGGGTGTTTCCATCGGCCAGCAGAAGCGCCAGGGCTTTGGCTTCAGCTGGGTGACCACCGTGGGCAACGACGTTGACGACGAGGTGAGCCAGAAGATCCACATTGCGTGGAACAGCACCGCTTCCCCCAGCGAGAAGAGCTACGCCACCATCAATGACAACCCCGATGCCATCACCTTCAGCTGGGAGTGCACCACCTCCCCCGTGAGCGTGACCGGCCACCGCCCCACCAGCCACATGGAGATCGACTGCTCCAAGCTGAAGCCTGCCACCGTGAAGGCCATTCAGGACAAGCTCTGGGGCACCGAGACTGCCGAGGCGACCCTGCCTTCCCCCGACGAGCTGATCAAGCTGATCACCGACAGCGAGGGCCAGGTGTAAGAAGCCCGGCATCAATGAACACGATAAAGGAGAAGAAAAATGCTGAAAAAGACGATGACCACCGTGGACTTTGGCGGTACTGAGCGGACGGAAGACTACTACTTCAATCTGACCCGTGCCGAGATCATGGAGATGGAGCTGACCACCGAGGGCGGCCTTGTGCAGATGATCAACCGCATCACTGCCGCCCAGAGCCAGCTGGAGCTTGCCAAGCTGTTCAAGCAGATCATCTGCAAGAGCTACGGTGTGTTGAGCCCGGACGGCCGGAAGTTCATCAAGAACGATGCGGTGCTGGCGGACTTTATGTCCACCCAGGCCTACAGCGACCTGTACTACAAGCTGGCCTCCAACGGCGAGGCCGCGGCCGCATTCTTTGAGGGCATCCTGCCGGAGGACATGAAGGCAGAGACCCGGAAGGCCGCCCCTGTGAGTACCCAGCCCGGCCTGATGGTGGCAACCGCAAGCGCCGTGGAGGCTCTCCCGACTGAAACGAAGGGCTGAGGCCTGCTTAGAAGAACATTCAAAATGGAGCGTGCTCTGAGAAGGGCACCTCAATGAACGCATACCAGGGAGAGAAAGCAAATGATGACGCTTACAATACCGGGGCAACAGCGGTGGAACGAAAAGACAGAGGAATTTGTCTACACACCTGCCGTGGTTCTGAAGCTGGAACATTCACTGCTCTCCCTGGCTCATTGGGAAAGCAACTGGAACATCCCATTCCTGAGCAATCTGGACAAGCTGACCGTGGAGCAGTGGCTGGACTACATCCGCTGCATGACGGTGACCAAAGGGGTAGACCCCGAAGTGTACGCCAGACTGACCCGGGAACAGTACCGTTCCATTAACGAATATATGGAAGCTCCTATGACCGCAACATGGTTCAGCGGGGAGCCGAGACCCAACGAACGAAAGACCGCAGGAAAGCCCCGGCCAAAACGACCGCCCCGGAAAAGCGGGACCGAGACCACGGCTGAGGTGCTGTACTGCCAGATGTTCAGCTTTGGCATTCCGAAAGAGTGCGAGAAGTGGCATTTGAACCGATTGTTGACCCTGATCCGGGTATGCCAGGAGAGCCAGGCACCGGCGAAGAAGATGAGCAAGGGCGACCGGATGGCCCAGCAGCGGATGCTGAACGAGCAGAGAAAGGCCCGGCTGAAGACGAGAGGGTAAGGGACGGATTAAACCTCTCAGTCTCGCTTCGCTCGCCAGCTCCCCTAGTAGGGGAGCCCTTGGCATGGCGTGAACTTTGCACTGGACGATTAGCGCTGTTGCGAAATTTCAAAATGATGGTCTTGCAGTCAAGGGGAGAAATGCAGTGCCAAAAGTAATAGTTTTTCGCCAGAAGGGCGACTGGAAGAAGAGCCGGAAATTTTTGAAGCGATGCTCGAACCTGAACCTGGATGAGCTGCTGGACCGATACGGACAGGAGGGCGTGGAGGCCCTTGCGAAGGCGACCCCGAAGGACACGGGAAAGACGGCGGCAAGCTGGAGCTACACGGTGACCAAGGGAAAAGAGAGCATCGCCATTACATGGAGAAACTCCAACATCGTGGACGGTGTGCCCATTGCGGTGATCCTGCAATACGGACACGGCACACGAAACGGAGGATACGTAGAGGGCGTGGATTATATCAACCCTGCGATGCGGCCCATTTTTGAGCGGATCGCAGCACGGGCATGGGGCGAGGTGAGGACAGAATGAGCCAGGAAGTAGACAGCCGCGTTGTTGAAATGCGGTTTGACAACGCAAATTTTGAGAAAAATACCAAACAGACCATCTCGACCATTGACCGGCTGATGGAGAAGCTCCAGTTCAAGGGAGCGGAAAAGGGCTTTGAGAAGCTGGACACAGCCGCGGAGAACGTGGACTTTGCCACCATGCAGACGAGCCTTGACCGGCTGGAATCCAAGTTCTCGAGCCTGAACATCGTGGCCACCACGGCGCTGGTGAATATCACCAACAAATTTGTGGACGCGGGCGAGAAGCTGGTCAAGAGCCTGTCCATCGATCAGGTGGCCAGCGGCTGAGACAAGTACACCGAAAAGACCTCCAACGTTCAGACCATCATGAACGCCACGGGCAAGAGCATCGATCAGGTGAACGGTTACCTGAACAAGCTGATGTGGTACTCCGACGAGACCAGTTTCAGCTTCAACGAGATGACCAGTGCGCTGAGTTCGATGACTGCCACGGGCGGTGACATCGAGAAGCTGCTTCCCATGATCATGGGTATCGCAAACTCGGTTGCGGATGCTGGACAGAGCGGCGAGGCATTTGTACATACCATCCGGAATCTGACCCAGAGTTATAGCACAGGCTTCCTGAATCTCCAGGACTGGAACAGCCTTGCCATTGCAAAGACCAACAGCAAAGCCCTGATTGAAAACCTGATCGAGGCAGGCAAGGAACTTGGCACACTGGACGCACAGGGCAGGACCTCAGCGGGAACACTGGTGGATACGGGCACGTTCCGCAACACGCTTTCCGAAAAGTGGGCGACTAAGGCCGTTATGGAAAAGGCCTTCAACAAGTACGCTCAGATGACGCTGGACGTTTATGACCTCACACAGGAAAAAGGAATCACTGCATCCGAAGCTATCGATGAGCTTTCCGGGGCATATGACAACATCGCAGAGCGATCCTTTAAGGCTGCTCAGCAGGCAAAGAGCTTCAACGAAGCCATTGATGCGACGAAGGATGCGGTCGGCTCCTCCTGGATGAAAGTCTTCGAGACCTTCTTTGGCAACAAGGAAGAGGCCACCGAGACCTGGACGGAACTGGCCAACCGGCTGTACGACATTTTCGTGCCCAGCATCGACGGGCTGAACGAACGACTGAAGGACGGACTGAACAGCGGATGGGCACAGCTGCAAGGCAGGCTGGGGGATCAGGCGGATGCCTACAGCTACACCCTCCAGCAGGTGGCACTGGCCAGCGGTGCTGTTACCGAGGACCAGATCACCGAAGCGGGCAGTTTTACCAAGGCATTGCAGCAGAACGGCGTAAGTGCCCAGCTGCTGAAAGCAAGCCTTGACGAAGCACAGACCAGTGCCGAAAAGCTGCTGACCCTGAGCGACAAGGAGATGGCCGCAAAGCACTATGACCGGGAGACCATCCAGCGGGATGCGGAAGCCTTTGCAAAGCTGAATGCCGAGATTCAAAATGGAACCCTGGATCTGGACGAGTACGCCCAGAAGATCGGCGAGCTTTCCGGCAGAGAGCACCTGATGCAGAGCTTCTGGAACATCATGGATGCCATTGGCAAAGTGGCGACCCCTGTGAAGGAGGCGTTCAGCGAGATCTTTCCGCCCGCAGACGGAGAGCGCATTTACAGCTTTGCCGAACGGCTCGACCTGATGACCCAGAAGCTCATCATCACCGACCAGACAGCAGAGAAGATCAAGAAGACCTTCAAGGGCCTGTTCACGGTGCTGAAAGGCGTTACCACGATCCTGAGCAAGATCGGCGCTGTGGCCAAGGAAGCATTTTCGCTGCTGGCGAACGCTGCGAAGCCTGTGGCACAGGTGATGCTGAGCGTGGGAGCCGGGCTGGGGGATTTCCTTGAGACGATCTACGAAGTTGCCACCGGAAGCGGCACCCTGCGGGAGAAGCTGGGCGGCATCAAAACGGCACTGACCAAGCTCCTGAGCCCCGTGGATGCACTGGGCAGCATGCTGAAAAACACGAAGATCGCGCAGTACATCGACACCTTCCTGGAAAAGGGAGAGAAGAGCACCGGCTTACTGGGCACCTTGTACTCCGTGGGCAGGCGGGCCTTTGACGGATTGAGCGCCGTGATCCGGACCGCAGCAAGCGGAGGCATTGGCATCCTGGGTACGCTGGAGATGGCGATCTCGACCCTGCTCTCCAAACTGGGCGGCCTTGGTGAGACCGCGGTGCAGGTGCTGGGGCTGACAAAGCCGAATCTGGAAGACTTCCAGCAGAACCTCATCGACATGCCGAAGAACCTGAGCAAATCCATGAGCGAGTTTGCTTCCAGCTTCCAGCGCAGCATGAACAAGATCAACGGCTCGGTGGGGGATGCCTTTGCCCCGGTGAAACAGTTCTTTACCGCTGTGAAAGAGGGCTTTGATGCCATCAGCGGGACGGACGTTTACCGGTTTATGAGCCTGATCGACGTGGGCCTGCTGGCATTCAGCATCGGGCAAATTGCAAAAGCCACCAAGAGCCTGAAAACAATGCTGGAGACCCCGCTGACCGGAATGCTCAACTCCATCTCCGGCACCTTCAAGCAGCTGACCAGCGCGATTAAGACCTGGCAGAAGAACGAGAGCACCAAGCCCCTGACCGGCATGGCCACCGCGATCCTGATCCTGGCCGGTGCCATGTACGTGATGAGCCGGATCAATCCCGACCGGTTCACGGAGATCGCCATTACAGTCTTTGGCTTCGTTACCCTGCTGACGGTCTCGGCAAAGCTGCTGGAGCCTACCACCAAGCGGTTCACGAAAGCATTTGACAGCCTGAAAGCCAGCGCCCTGAACGCGGCGACCCTGTGGGGCACTGCTGCGGCGCTGATCGGACTGGGCATTGCCATTGGTTCCATTACCAAGGGACTTTCCCGGATCATGGAGGTCATGCAGAAAGGCCACATTGCAGCAAATGTCTCAGCGCTGGTCGTTGTGACCGCGTCCATCGTTGCCATGATGCTGGCGATGCGTCAGCTCTCTCTGGCGCTGGTGGTGGGCGAGAAGGCCATGAACCACAAAGTGATCCTTTCGACGGCGGTGGAGCTGGTGGCGCTGAGCGGTGCCATCAAGGTGCTTTCCACCGCCATGAAGCCCCTGAGCGAGATCAAGTTCACCAGCCTGGTAAAAGCCGGTATGGCAGTGGCTTCGCTGGGCGGACTGCTGATCACCATGGCCACGGCTCTGGCTGCGGTGAACAAGATGATCGGCCCGACCGGATTTCAAAATGGAGCCGCGATCGCAGCCATGGCCGGCGGCATCTGGATCGCAGCACAGGCAGCGAGCAGTCTGGCGAACATTCAGTTTGTCCGGCTTGATGCGGCCATGACCAGCATCAAGACCCTGATGCTCCTGATGACCACCATGTCGGCCTTTTCGTCCAAGACGAAGTTCGGCTCCGGTGCGGCCATCCTGGTGATGTCTACCTCCCTTGTTGTACTGGCAGGGGCCGTAGGGCTGTTTGCCGTGATGGGAGATGCGGCCATCGATGGTCTGATCAAGGTTGCGGCTGGATTGACGGCGCTGAGTGTAGCATCCCAGATGTCCGGGGTAGACGGTGCAGCTTCGATTCTGACCATGTCCAGTGCAATGCTGGTACTGGCAGGAGCTGTGGCGATCTATGCGCGGCTGGGCGATGCTGCATTGGGTGCAATGGTCAAGTGCGGAGTAGCTCTTGCGGGAATGGGAGTGGCTGTGTTCGCACTCTCCAAGCTGCAAGGCGATGCTTTACAGGCCGCCTGGGTCATCAGTACCCTTTCCGGCGGCATGATCAAACTGGCTGCGGCCTGCGCCATTTTTAACTTTGTCAAGTGGGAATCCCTTCTCTCCGCAGGAGTTGCACTGGGCGGGCTGATCGCAGTTCTGCTGGGTGCCGGTGCGCTGAACAGTGTGTTCCCGATGCTCTCGGCCGGGCTGACCGTGCTGGGAACGGCATTTGACAAGTTTGCATCCGGTGCGCTGAAGCTGACGGGCGCGATGGCCATCATCGGCGTGCTTTCCATGTTTGCAGGCCCCATCTGCACCGCCATCATCAACGCTGCACCGGACATTCAGGACGCATTGATCGCAGTGGTGAAGGTGCTCTGCAATACGATCATCGAGTGTGCGGAACCGCTGACCAATGCCCTGATCGGCCTGATCGAGATCCTGTGCAACACCCTGATCTCCACTGCGCCCCAGATCGCACAGGCGTGCAGAGTAGTAATCGAATCTGTTGCATCCGAGGTGTGGCAGGCAATCAAAGATCTGTTCCGGCCGCTTGGCACTGGAGACTGGTGGATGCAGATATTCAATGATGACCGCCCAATCGGTGCATTTGTCAACTGGGTCAAGGAAATCTTTAAGGGAGCGGAAGAGCAGGTCGATACGAGCGGCTTTGAGGATGCCGGGAAAAATATCTCCGAAGGTCTTGCTGAAGGAGAACTCAAAGGGAAAGATCAAGTTGAAAAAGCCTCAGAAGAAGTAGCACAAGCGGCTGTCGAGACAACGAAGGATACTGTCAAAACTCATTCGCCTTCCCTTGTAATGGAAGAGATCGGCCGTTATATCACAGAGGGTCTGGCATTGGGCATTGCAGACCCCAGTGCACTGGCGCAGGCCAAAGCCAACATGCTGCACGCGGCGACCTCCATCCGGAATGTCTTCACCACCTTCTGGGGCATCCATTCGCCCAGTGACGTTGCAGCCAGCGACGCAGAGAACATCCTTGAGGGTGCGATCCTGGGCATTGGCGACAAGACGAAACAGGACGAGCTGCGGAACAGCGCTTACAATGCGGCCCTTGCAGTAAAAGACGGTATGACCACCGCTCTGGATGAGGCAACCATTGCCGTGCAGAACAGCATGGTTGGGCTGTACAACGCCATGAAGATGGATTCGCTCCATTTGGGCAACCCCATTTATCAAAATGGACTGAAGGGCGCACAGAATGCAGCAAAGCAGGCGGTGCAGGATAATGTACCGATCCCCTCCAACAGCGGCATCAAGAAGCCCGGCAGCAAGACCCCCTCCACCGTGGAGGAGATCAAGAACGCCGTGGCGAATACCACAGGCAAGCTGAACCCCTTTGGCGTGCTGACCGACTACTACCAGAACGCCGTGGATGATGCACTGGATGGAGTGGGCGGTGGCACCACCAAGTCCAAAGCCTCCAAGACCGGCAAGTCACTGGCAGACACACTGGCAAGTGCATTCTCCGACCAGCTGAAGGCCAACAAGACAGAGATGTCCAACGCCACCGGCGAATACGCGCTGTGGGAAGTGACAGGCGGCGACACGGCCACGGTGGAAGAGCTCATCACCAAGAAGACCGAGAGCCTGACAAGGGAGATCGAGCTCCAGACCAAACGGGTGGCCATTGCGAAAGAGCAGTACGACACCCTGCTGGCCAAGGTGGGCGCAAACAACAGCAAGACGAAGGACGCTTACGGTACCCTGCTGAGCGAACAGAAGACCCTTGCGGAGCTTCAGAGAAGCAAGCAGGACAGCATCCTGAAGGTCATTCAGGAGCGGTACGAGACCGATGCCAAGACCGCGGAGGACGAATACGAGCTTTGGAGCGCCCTGTACGAGGACAGCGCCGAGGTGACCGAGAAGTCCAACAAGAAGATCGACTACATCAACCGGAAGATCAAGAACCAGGCGGAGATCCTGCTGGCCACCGAGAAGGACTATATCGCCATCAAAAACGAGTTCGGCGAGGCAAGCCAGAAGACCCAGGCGGCCTACCAGCAGTATCTGGAGGCACAGACCGAACAGCAGAAGCTCATCAACGAGCTGAATCAGGCCCAGCTGGATGCCTACGACAGCAAGGTCTCCTACCTGGAAAAGCAGGAGAAGCTGGTGACCAACCGGCAGAACATGCTGGCCAAGCTCTACGGTGACGGGGACCTTGCGGGCCGGGAGGATGCTTACAAGGCTGCGGTGGAACAATACGGAGCCGACAGCGTCCAGGCACGGAAAGCCGCCACCCAGGGCACCATGACCGCCATCATTGGCGTGGGCACGGCACTGGACAGCATGAGCTACAGCCTGAAGAAGGTAACGAACAAGCAGCTGAAGTACGACGAGGCTGTGAAGAAGTTTGGTAAAAACAGCGAGACCGCACTGGATGCACTGGCAGACCTGCAAAGCGAACAGTACAACTTTGTGGGCTTTGCGGAAAATCTGGCGGATGCCTTTGAACTGGACGACTCCGGCAAGCGGATGATGATGCAGCTGGGCTACTCCATCTCGAAGAACTGGCGGCCCATTCAGGAGGGCTTCAACAGCGTCTGGGCACAGGTGCAGAAGAGCGCCCCGGAAATGGCCTCGAAGCTCAGCAGAGCCTTTGGCGTGGCCACCAAGGACGGCGTGACCGAAGTGATCACCGACCTCTTTGGCACCATTACCGCCCTTGTGAGCGGTGACTGGGGCGGGGCAGTGACCGGCGGCATTACCACCGTGCTGGACTTTATGGGCAGCGAATTTGGCCAGACGATGATGAATCTGGGCAAGACCATGCTGACCTTCAACAAACTGGCCCAGGGCGGCGGTACCTTGAAGGTGATGGGACAGGTGGTCAAGGTGACCGGCGCGACCGAGAACCTTGGCAGCATCCTGGGCAACATGAGCGGCCTGCTGGGCTCTGCCACGGGCGGCACGGGGCTGCTGGGAGAAGCACTGGGCGGACTTGGCAGTATCGGCGAGATGATCACCGGCTCCGGCGGCTTACTGGGCGGTCTGGGAGAACTGGGCGGCACTCTGGTGAGCGTGCTGGGCTCCATTGGCCCCGAAGGCTGGCTCATTGGCGCGGCCATTGTGGGCGGCGGACTGCTGATCGCCAACTGGGACAAGATCGGTGATTTCTTCAGCGGGTTCTTTGACTGGCTGGGAAATGCCTTCTCGCACCTGTGGGACTGGATCAGCAACGGCTTCAAAGGACTGGTAGACGTGGGCGGAAACCTGATCTCCGGCCTGTGGCAGGGCATTACCGGTGCGGCGGGTACGGTGTGGAACGGCATCTGCGACTTCGGCAGCAGCATCGTGAATGGATTCTGCGACTTCTTTGGCATCCATTCCCCCAGCCGCGTGATGGCGGGCATTGGCGAATACCTGAGCCTGGGCTTGGCGCAGGGAATCACCGACGAGACCGGCTCCGTGGTGCAGGGCGTACAGGACGTGAGCGACACTGCCCTTTCCACCATGATGGATCTGGCCCAGCGAGTGGGCGACATTGCCAGCGACGACTTCGAGTATGAACCCAGCATCCAGCCCGTAGTGGACATGAGCGACGTTCAAAATGGAGTGGACTGGCTGAACGACACCCTGTTCCAGAACGGCACGGTCGCCCTGAATGCAGAGCGCACCGCAGGCCTTGCTGCCAACGTGGTGCGCAGAGCCGAGGTGACCAAGGCCCAGCAGGAAGAGGCCAACAAGACTGACCAGAAGGCCAACCCCAACACCGACATCGTTTCGAGCGTAGAGGCACTGGGCGAGCACATCGACAGCATTGCCCGGGCCGTGGCCAACATGAAAGTCCAGATGAACGGCCGGAAACTGGTGGGAGAGATCATCAACGACGTGGACGAGGGGCTGGGGAAGATCAACCGGAGGAACAACCGATGATGGGACGGAGCGCAACTGACCCGGCGCTTTCCTCAAAGATCCCTACATTTGCGGGGCTTATTTTTAAGGTATATGACAATGCAGGGGCTTCCCGGGAATACAGCACGAGAGACTTCAACCTGATTCCCCTGAACCCCCTGCATGTCAATGCCTTTGAGGAAAAATACGAGACGATGGATTTTCCTTCCTACCACGGCACGCCGGAAAAGGCTCCGCTGGGAAAGAGGGTGTTCCAGAACTCGACCGGGAGCTGGGACTTTTATTATGTGGCGGACGGCGTACCGCATTCCAGCTGGGATGACTACGGACGGCACACCATGGACGATGTACGGGAGCGATGCGGCATCCCCGACAAGACCGAACAGAGCATTCGGCTTTATCCCGACTGGTCGAGCCGGGAAGGTGACTGGACAAGCACCTATTTCCGGCTGATGCGGATCATTCAGGGAAGAGAATGCGAGGTGCGGATGGAACTGGGCGGAACCGTGCTCTCCACCGCGCAGACAAGAAGCTACAAAGGGCGCTGCTGGATCAGCAACGTCAAGAACGGCAACGACGGACGGGTGACGCTGACCATCTCCTATGACTTCCAGCCGCCTGCCGACATGCTGAGTTAAGGAGGAGCCATGTACCATTCCATCACCATTGGTGACAAGAACACCTGGGATGACTGGAAGATGATCCCGGTCTCCCGGCCTGTGGTGGCTCCCCCGGTGGAGAAAGTCCTTTCCGTGGACGTACCCGGACGAGACGGAACCACCTACCTTTCCAAGAGCCTGACGGGTTACCCGGTATTCAAGGCCCGGGAGGGGAGCTGGGAGTTTTATCTGGACACGGACGAGTGGCGGGGGCAGAACCTTTCGACCCCTGTGGGAACCGGAGCGCTGGAGTATCTTTCCAGAGTGCTGGCGAAGAGCAACTCGATCCCGGCACAGACCAGGGTGCGGCTGGAGGATGACCCGGCGTTCTTTTATCTGGGGCGTGTCTGGGTGAACGGGGGCATCAAGCAGAAGAACGGACGCAGCGTCGTGACCTTTGCTTACAGCCTTTACCCGTTCAAGTTCCTGTACGACAACATTCAGGAGGACTGGGTGTGGGATACCTTTGGGTTTGAAACCGATCTGGCCGTGCCCTACTGCAAGGACATCCCCATCAAGGCACTCCAGACCAAGACCTTCCGGATGCCGCCCAGCGAAAAACCGAGCCTGCTGCAAGCAAAATGGACCGGTAGCGGTTTTGTGGGGGTTACACTGGCAAAGAGCCAGACCTACCCCTACGAAAAAGCAAAAGAGCTGGGACTTCCGGCGGTGATGGAATCGCCCATCCCGGCCCAACTGAGCGAAAGCGCGGGAAAGGTGGACATCGGCCTGATCGACAACGATCTGCGATATGACGTGTACGAAGTGCGGGTGGCTGGCCTGATGGCGGGTGAGGGAACGCTCAACCTGTATTACCAGCCAGCGTACTTATGACGGATTAAACCTCTCAGTCTCGCTTCGCTCGCCAGGCCCGGGTTGCGGCTCCCAGCATCCACTTCGTGCAAAGTGTTGCACTTGTGTCTTGCTGGCCGCGGCCCCAACAACTCCTCCCTGTTTCCGCCACTGGCGGCGGTCGTTGTTGTTGCTCCTAGTAGGGGAGCCCTTGGCATGGCGTGAAGTTTTGACTGGACAAAGAGGGCTTTACGAAGTTTCAAAATGGATGCAGAAAGGAGGGAGGAGCCATCGGATATCAAGTTTATGCGGGAACCATCTCAAAGAAGACGGAGACCTTTAACGGCACGAGTGCTCTTGGGTTCCAGTGGGACACCCGGGAGTGCATCTTTGATTCCCAGGGCGACACGATAGAGGGAAGCGTTTCCAACCGATTCCTCGAAGACCCGGTGCTGAACCTGGCCAAAAACGAGTTCGGAAGCTTTGAAGCGACCATCCCATACCAGATCAACACGGCGTTTGGCAGCTACAAGAACCCTGTGTACACCACCCTGAAGTACGAGAAAACGTGGCTGGTGGTGGAAGAGGACGGCAAACCGATCTGGCTGGGTTATGTGACCGAGACGGAAAAGCTGTTTGACCTGAGCTACAAGCTGTATGCCGAGGGCGTGCTGGGATATCTCCAGCGATTTGTACCGAAGGTGAACGGCGGAACCTACTACCTGACCACCGACAACCCGCTGGAGCAGTGGTCGAGCGTGCCCTCCAACAGCATCTTCTACCTTGCAACGCAGGCGTTGAAGGACTACTATCAGGGGCCGTACGGGACCTTTGGCATCGGGAAGGTGAACATCCAGCCCGGGCGCACCATTGATACCTCCAGCAAGGGAACCCTGTTCGAGAGCCAGTGGAGCCTGCTGAACACCTTTTTGCTGGAAGAATACGACGGATACCTGCGGACACGGATCGTGCGGGCAGACAACGGCACTGCGGTATGGCGGGTGTACATCGATTACCTCGTGGAAACGGATGCCACCACGACACAGACCATTGAATATGGCGTGAACCTGCTGGATTTCAGCTATGTGGAGCAGATGTCCAGCGACGTGGTGACCCGTGTGACCGCATATGGCACCCAGACGACCACCAGCGGATGGTGGATCTTCAAGACGACCACCGTGAGCGCGATCTCGGAGACGGTGCAGGACGAGGCGGCGGAAGCAAAGTACGGCATCATTGAGAAGTGCATCCAGGTCGATGGCAACACGAACAATGACAACCTACGCAAAGAAGCACAGACCGAGCTGAAGGGGTATAAGCAGAACATCGAGCCTGTGATGACCCTGACCGCTTACGACCGGGTGGACAGCGGGGAAAGCAATGACCGACTGGGATTTCTGATCAAGACCCACATCATCTCCAGCCCCCACGAGATCGACAAGTGGCTGGTGTGCCCCAAGCTGAAGCTGCCGCTGGACGCACCCAACGAGAAGCAGTTCACCTTTGGTCTGACCCCCGAGAAGCTGACCAAACAGCAGGTGCAGAAGCAGGCCATGGACAGCGTATGGACGATCGCACAGGCGATCATCAGTTTCCTGAACCAGCTGCTGGGCAACCTGAGCAGTTCGTAAGGGTTCAAAATGGAGGAGGTTGAGAATAGGAATGGATTTTGATGTGATCATTACGGGCATCCGGAAGGCGATCTATGGCCGGGAAGTCCGTGAATACATCGCCAGCTCAATGGAGTGGACCCGGGACTTTGTGAACCAGAGCATCGCCAACATCAAAGAGCTGCTCCGTCAGGCCGAAGCGGCACGGGATGCGGCAAAGGCAAGCCAGGATGCTGCCAAGGTGAGCGAGACCAACGCGAAGGCCAGCGAGAATGCAGCCAGGGCAAGCCAGAACGCGGCGGCATCTTCTGCTTCTGCGGCGGCAGGTTCGGCCAGTGCGGCAAAGACCAGCGAGACCAACGCCAAGGCCAGTGAAAACGCTGCAAAGACCAGCGAGACCAAGGCGAAGACCTCGGAGACCAACGCCAAGGCAAGCGAGAATGCGGCCAAGACCTCGGAGACCAACGCGAAGACCAGTGAGACCAACGCCAAGAGCAGCGAAACGAAAGCTGCCACCAGCGAGGCCAACGCCAAGACCAGTGAGACCAATGCGAAAGCCAGCGCCGACAGCATGGGGACCAGCGTGGCCACTTGCACCGCCAAGGCCAAGGAAGCCGAAGCAAGCGCAGGGAAGGCCAAGACCAGCGAGGGAAATGCGAAGACCAGCGAAGGAAACGCCAAGGCCAGCGAGAACGAAGCCCGCCAACTGGTGGAAGCGGCCAAGAAGGTGGTGAACACCGACAAGACCCTGACCATTGACGGCGCATCCGCGGACGCAAAGACCGTGGGCAACAAGTTCAAGAGCATCAAGACCGACTGGAATTCCGTGACGGATAAGCCGAGTACGTTTCCCTCTACATGGGATAGCGTGAGTGGGAAGCCGAGTGTGTACCCCACGAACTGGGGCAATGTGTCCGAGAAGCCGAGTAGTTATCCACCGAGCGCGCATACGCATTCCTATATCACTAATGGCGGAGATACAACTGCAATCACAGGTGCGATTGGCACCCCGGGGTTATCACTTCAGCAGGCGTATAATAACGGCTATCCAACAAATTACGGCAACGTTTTGAGCATTGGCGGCCATGGTGACGGTCAGATCCTTGCTGGTTGGAGCGGCAGTAATAACGGTATCGAGCGCTTGTATTATCGCAATCGTCGTGATATGTGTGACACATGGTCTGACTGGCGAACCTTGGCGTTTACAACAGATATCACTAGCGTCATATCCCAAACCAGTGACCCCGGTGCGGGAAGCAGCCTTGCAACCGGCTCTATCCTGCTGGTGTACGTATAAGGAGGAGAGAACATGGCGATTTATACCGGAATCGGCGGAAGTGCCAAATCGGTCTCCAAGATCTACATCGGCGTGGGCGGTACCGCAAGGCAGGTGCACAAGGGCTATATCGGCGTGGACGGCGTAGCCAAGAAGTTCTATGACGGCGGCAATCCCATCAGTTCCTTTGCATTGGGGACTGAATTTGGCATCTCAGACCCAAGCGGCAACAAGACCTACTGGTATAAGCTGATCCATAAGGGCGTTCCGGGCGGCGGGTTGTACGACAGCACGGCCAACGGTGCATGGCTCTGGAGAACAAACATTGCGGCATCTACTTCTATCAGTAACAATTACATCTACGGTTACGAAGGATGGGCACTGGACAACTGGTGTGTCAACTACCCTGGCGGAAATATCGAGTCCAGTGTAGCAAACCGCCTGATGACCGTGCATCTTCCCTACGTGAAGCAGGCGGATTACAGTTCGGCCAATGTTTCCTCCGGCTCGAACGGCCTTTCGAGAAAGTGCTTTCTGCTTTCCGCGGTCGAGATGGGTGTTTACACCTGGCAGGGTGTGGATGGCCTGATGGCACAGGAAGGTGCAAAGCTGGACTACTTCGACTATACGACTGATGCCACTAGCAAACGAAGCGCGAATGACGAATACTGGACACGCTCCAAGCGAACCCACAACGGCAACTATATGTATACGTTCTATAAGGATGGTAGTTTTTCCAGTGCAGGCCGACACAGAGAGAACTCGTACGGTCTGCGCCCCTGCATCGTGCTGCCGCTGAACACGCTGGTGACAACGATTGGGTTCTTTGCTGAGAATAACTATATTTTCTGAGCACCCGGAAAGGAGAGTTCAAAATGGAAGAAACAGCGATCCGCCCCGGGTACACGGTACCGACCGAGACCGACGGCACCCCGGCAGATTACAGCGCGATCGAGGCTGCGGTGAACGCACACAACCAAAATGCACAGCCCGGGGAAGCTTACTGGGGCATCCGGCTATGCGGAGCGGAGTACGAGGTGTACAAATACGGGGAAGTGCCCCAGCCGCCGACCGCTGAAGAGCTGGCTGCACAGGAAGCGGCGCAGCAGAAGGCAGCGGCAAAACAGAAAGCCGTGGACACCCTGCCCGAAACACTGTCCGCCCTGCAAAGCGCCCAAACCGACACCGACAGCCTGGTGGTGGATCAGGAGTACCGGTTGACCATGTTGGAACTGGGGGTTACACCGGAGGCATAAGAGTCGGGTCAGCCCATTTGTATCGTTTCGCTTATTGGCACACTGAAAAGGAATGCTGATGAGCGATTTTTTTTTTTTACATTAAGATGGCTCATGCGGAACGTGAGCAGAAAGGAATCAAAATGGAACTCTACAACACCTGTGCACGCCTGATCGAACGCGGCAAGACCAACGGGATGCAGCGGAAGCTGGATATCTTCTTTGCCAACGACCGCCTGACCGAAGAGGAGTACGAGAAACTGTGCACCCAGCTGGCCGAGAAACTGAAGGAGCAGGGGAATGCTTGATGTCATCGACGTTTCCCGCTGGCAGGGAATCATTGACTGGAAAAAAGTCAAGGCCAGCGGCAAAGTAGGTGGCGTGATGATCCGTGCAGTTTCCACCAAGAGCGGGCAGCTCTACGTTGATCCGTGCTTTGAAGCGAACTATGCCGGGGCCAAATCTGTGGGTTTGCCAGTTGGCGTATATGCTTACACCGTTGCGGTAACGGAAGGCATGGCAAAGAAGGAGCTGAACCTGCTCAAGACCTGCCTGGAAGGAAAGAGCTTTGAACTGCCCATTGCTATGGACGTGGAGGACCCCCATCTGAAAAGTCTGCCCGCAGCCGAGTTGACGAAACTTGTCAAAATGGAGCTCAGGGAGATCGAAAAGTGGGGGCTGTATGCGATCCTGTACACCTACTCGAACTTTGCCGACTACAACCTGAACATGTGGCAGCTGAACGACTTTGACCTATGGCTGGCGGACTACCGGAACAAGCGGCCGACCCGCAAGCACGGTATGTGGCAGTACAGTTCCAAGGGCAAGGTGGCTGGTGTGAGCGGCGTGGTGGACATGAACCATGTCTACAAGGATTACCCGAGTATCATTGCAAAAGCGGGTCTGACAAGCGTGAAGGGAGCGTGAACCCCACGGAAAGCTTTATCGTGACCCATTTCAACGAGGTGGTCTCCCTGATCATCGCGGCGGCGCTGGGATGGGCGGGGAAGGCGTTCTACGCCACCATCCAGGAGCAGAAGGCACTGAAAAAAGCGGTGAAGGCTCTGCTCCACGACAGACTCTATCAGAGCTGCCGGTACTACATCCAGCAAGGGTACGTTGACTCGGAAGGGCTGACCAACGTGGGGCTTGTATACGAGGCGTACCACGAACTGAAAGGCAACGGCAACGGCACGAACCTATACGAGCGGATGGAGGCACTGCCGCTGAGGGAAGATCACACAGCCTGAACAGGAGGACTTCAAAATGGAGAAATATACCAATGCGAGTGCCGCGACCTGGGCGAGAACCATCTGCCTGATCGTGGCACTGCTGAACAGCCTGCTGGCTTCGTTCAACAAGAGCCCGCTGCCCATCGACAACGAGCAGCTCCAGCAACTGGTCAGCACCCTTATCACCGTTGTGGTGGCCATTATCAACTGGTGGAAGAACAACTCCTTCACCAAGGAGGCCATCGAGGCAGACGAACTGTTTGCACGGCTGAGGGCGGAGAACAACGCCAGGAAGTAATCAAAATGGAGGAAAAGTCTATGGAAAAATATGGTGCCGCTGGGCATTGATATTTTCATGGACTTTTCTTTTTTGAGTTGTCGGATTTGAGCGATTTGTCGATGGATATATGCCCCAGCATCTGGTATAATAAGGGCACGATAAACAACTTGCGCCTATACCTGTGAAGAACGGAGAATACCTCACAACAATTAGGTAAATTTCCTATCCTAAAAACGGTACCACTGCCAGCCGCGTGGAGCGCGCCATCCGCC
>UMDV01074715.1_pt1 | contig 50450 bp, 45 predicted proteins | sample 1964571 | NCBI WGS metagenome assembly UMDV01 (sample SAMEA4836002, study PRJEB28245) | human gut metagenome | biome: gut microbiome; material: fecal sample | place: Denmark | collected 2008 | reverse complement strand
TCACAAATATGCCTTATTGGGAGCAATGGCTTCGTCTGTAGTTTATCTAATGAATTAAATAGTAATTTAATACTGAGATTCTTCTTTGATAATTGCGGCAAATTCCTCCACGCTCATTGCGCCAAGTTCTGGGCTGTCATTCTCATCAATAAGATCTCTCTTACGAACAGAAACCGTTCCTGCACTCTGCTCTTTTTCTCCGAGAATAAGCATATAAGGAACTTTCTGGAGCTGTGCCTGTCTGATTTTATAGCCAAGTTTCTCATCGCGGTCATCGACTTCTACACGAACGCCGCTTGCTTTGAGTGCTTCAGCAACCTGTTTTGCGTAATCTGCAAATTTGTCGGATACAGGAAGAACTTTTGCCTGTACCGGTGCTAACCATGTTGGGAACTTTCCTGCATAATGTTCAATTAAGATTCCGATAAATCGCTCAATAGAACCAAATACAACACGGTGAATCATGATTGGACGATGTTTTTCTCCGTCTGCTCCAATATATTCTGCCTCAAATCTCTGTGGAAGCTGGAAGTCAAGCTGGATTGTTCCGCACTGCCATGTTCTTCCGATAGAATCCTGTAAATGGAAGTCAAGTTTTGGACCATAGAATGCGCCGTCTCCCTCATTTACTTCGTAAGGAATATTCATGGCTTTGATTGCATTTTCCAATGCATTTGTTGCTACTTCCCACTCTTCTTCTGTTCCCATGCTATCATCTGGACGAGTGGATAATTCTACATGATAAGTAAATCCAAATTTCTTATATACTTCATCAATCAATTTTACGACTTTCTGGATTTCATTTTCAATCTGCGCCTCTGTCATAAAGATATGGGCATCGTCCTGTGTAAAGCATCTTACACGCATCAGTCCATGAAGCTGTCCGGACTTTTCGTGACGGTGCACAAGGCCAAGTTCCCCAAGACGAAGTGGAAGTTCTTTGTAAGAACGAGGCTCCATCTTATAAACAAGCATTCCACCTGGACAGTTCATTGGTTTTACAGCAAAATCCATGTCGTCAATTACTGTTGTGTACATATTTTCTCTGTAATGATCCCAGTGTCCTGATGTTTCCCAAAGCTGTCTGTTTAAGAGGATTGGTGTGGAGATTTCTTCGTATCCTTCTCTTGTATGCATCTTTCTCCAATAATCAATCAGAGTATTTTTCAGAATCATTCCCTTTGGTAAGAAGAATGGGAATCCCGGACCTTCTTCCATGATGGTAAATAATCCAAGTTCTTTTCCAAGCTTTCTGTGATCTCTCTTCTTTGCCTCTTCGAGCATATTCAGATAATCTTTTAACTCAGCAGCTTTTGGGAAAGAAATTCCATAAATTCTTGTAAGCATTTTGTTCTTTTCATCGCCGCGCCAGTACGCACCTGCTGTAGAAAGGAGCTTAATTGCCTTGATTACGCAAGTATTGGATACATGAGGGCCTGCACAGAATTCTTCGTAGTCACCCTGTTTATAAAATGTGATTGTCTCTCCTTCTGGAAGTTCCTCAATCATTTCTACTTTGTAATCTTCCTGTCTTTCTTTCATGTAATCTAAGGCTTTTTCTTTTGTAACCTCAAATACTTCTAATGGCAGAGACTGCTTTACAATCTTCTTCATTTCTTTTTCGATTGCTACAAGATTTTCCTCTGTAAATGGGAAAGAGAAATCAAAATCATAGTAAAATCCATTATCGATTGCTGGTCCGATCGCACATTTCGTATCTGGATATAATCTCTTTACTGCCTGTGCCAATACATGGGCACTTGTGTGCCAAAACGCTTCTTTTACTTCTTTTTCTTCAAAATTACCTTCGATTACCTGTCCATTTTTTTCGAGAACTTTCATTTCTTTTTACCTCCAAAATAAGAATGAATCTGATTTGGGAACGTTAATAGTAATGAATATAGACCGCTGCAGCTTACAACTAAAACATATTTGATTAAAAAGTCTACATGTCTTACTTTTAATTTATATCAAAAAAGCACCCACAGATTACAGCATAACTATAATCTAAGGGTGCATTAAATACACGGTTCCACCTTATAATTTCACTTCAGATTCTCTAAATTAAATCCTATCCCTTAACGCGGGCATACGGCAACACTTGCGAAATATCTTAACATTCATCAGGATGCTTCTCTTGAAACATCTTCATATAATTTGTATAGTTCTTTTAAAATATTTCTTTTTCGCATCGCAGCTCAGGAATGGTTTTCATATACTTCCTCATAAATAACTCTCAGCAACTGTTACTCTCTCTGTATGATTTCGATTATATTACTCGTTTCCCTCATCGCTTTTCTTTGTTTCGAGTGTATGGTAGCACTATTAAAAATATTTGTCAATCATTTATTTTACTTTTTCTGGTCAAAAAACTCTTTATATTCTCTCTTACATTTTCTTTTACATTCGCAAAATATTGTGAACGCACAATCTTTCTTTCCGGATAGAAAACTTCTCCCCATGAATAAAATTCTGTAGCCCCATTTGTTTTTTGTCCATTTATGATAGCATCAGTTAGCAACATGGCTGCTGTCATTGCGGAAGTCATTCCCCATCCATTAAACCCTGTAGCAACATACATGTTCGGGGTCTTATCTGAATATGGTCCGATATACGGAATTCCATCCAAACTCACACAATCTTCTACTTCCCAATGCTCCCGCTCTATTGCCTCTGGATAATACGATAAAATCTTCTCTCTGAATTCATTCCAATCACGTTCTTCCTGCCCTACTCTGTGGGTAGCTCCTCCTACAAAAATCATATCTTTATATCCTCGCAATGCCAGTCCATTATCAGACGCATCTGCATACATTCCATGAAGCTCCGGCACATGATCAAGGGCCATGATATAGGAACGATTCTGATATAGCTTATTATTATATCCGCCTGCTTTCTTATAAAATGGAAAATGTGTTGCACAAATGATATTTTTCGGAATTGTTATATAGAGTCCGCTCCATGTTGTTCCATTTATCCAATCATCTACAGGCATTTCTTCAAAAATAGTTACCTTATCTGACTTTTCAATATCTTTTACCAGACCATATAAAAACTTTACAGGATTCATCTGCGCCTGATTCGGAAAACGTACTGCTCCCGCCGTATCAAATGGAAGCTCCGGTGTCTCACAAAATTCTGCTTTCATACCAAGAAGACTGGCTGCACGCACTTCCCTCTCAATGCATTCTTTGTCTGTTCTTGAATAAATATAGGAACTTCTCTCCTCAAAATCACAATCTATAGATGCTGCCAATTCCCGATACTTACGCAATGCGAGTTCATTCGCTTCAAAGTACATGCGGGCCTTCTCTTTCCCCAAAGTTTCCAGCAATCTGCTGTATATAAGGCCATGCTGCGATGTAACCTGTGCCATCGCATGTCTCACAGTTCCACTGGCTATCCTGCTTCCCTCAAGAAGCAGACATTCCACTCCCGCCTCCTTTAAGAAATACGCACATAGAAGACCACATAATCCTCCTCCGACAATCGTGACATCTACTTTTTTGATACGAGTCAGCTTTTCATATTGAGGCATCTGTATTCTACCACCATCACTCCATATAGAATCTGACATTTTTCATCCTCCTGTTAATTTACTTCTCTACATCTTATTCTCTCTTAAAATCTTCTCTAATATTTTTATTATACACTAAAAAAGAAAAAGAATATTATTAATTTTTCTTAAACATTCTTTTTCTTTTCTCTATATCATTTTTCAAAATGACCTTATATTTTTTTAATTTATAAAAATATTATCAAAATATTTTTTATGGATATATTTCTTTATAACTGAGATGGTTTTTCTTCCTCGTAATCTGTCACTTCGAATTGTAGCAGAAGACCCTCCCTGTGGTGCATTTCCATTCTCCCCAGCAAATTAATCCTCTCCTGTCCCTCCCCACTTCTTCCCCATAAATTATAAAAAAATTTCTGATTTCAATGTAGCCAAAGACAGAAAATCGAAGCAGCATCTCACCCAATCTACGACTTCAGAGCTGTGAGAAAACAACCTCCGTTAGAAAGGTCCCTCATTAAAATTATTGATTTTGCGACTTTTGTGTTTTTTACAACGGAGTCAAAATCAATAACTTTTAATGAGGGGCTTTTCATAAAAGACTTCCTCTCGCTGCGACTACAGCCACAGAGATGTTGCTTCGATTTTCGTCTGTTTGTCTAACTAACCCAGAAATTTTTCTTCCAATTCATGTAACCTTTTTGCTGCTTCTGGATTCTGTTTTTCGAGTCTTCTTTCTAAATGTTCGCGGCTTTCTACTAACTTCTGCCAGATTTCTGGATTTTCCTGTTTTAATTCCATTTCGAGATGCTGGCGGCGTTTTTCAATCATTTGGAAGATAAGCTGTTTGTTCTTGTCTTCTTCAAGATTTGCTGAAAGTTCATCTAAATGAAGCTCCATCCTCCGAAGTACCTCATCCTCATCAATAACTCCGAGATTATGCCATGCCCTCATCTGTCTTGCGAGACCAATTTCTGAGATTGCTTCAAGTTCTGGCCAGTGATGTAAATGGGAAATGACCTGATGGACTCGTTTTTCAATCTCATTTACAGTATCATCACCAAATGCCCATGCAAATTCTTCGAGTGTATTTTCTTCCTCAGCTGGGAGAGTATGCAGCCACAATGTCTTTTTAATTTTTTCTATATTTTTTGTGTTATGTTTATGTGACGACAATGCTTTTTCTGCATTTTCCTGTAACTCTTTTAAGTTTTCCTGCAAATCTGCCGGAACTCCTTCTAATGGAAATGGCTTTTGTAATCCAGAATCTAAAAGAGCCGCCGTAATTGTTCGTCTGACACAGCCTTCTTCAATCAAAGATCCCATTCCCAAATTGCGAAGCTGTGTGTTAAGTCCCTGCATATGTTCTGTGATATAGAAAGCAATTCCTTTTTTCTCCAGATTATTCTTCAGCATAAGAAGCGTATCTGCCGCTGTAATATCAATATTCGTGATTGTTCCCGCATCCACAATTACCGTTTTCGTATCCTCTTTTAAACGATTTTCAATATCTTCCTGAAACAGCTTGCTATTTGCAAAGAACAGGCTTGCATTAAAGCGGTAAATCACTGTATTTTCAATCGGATGTGCATAGTGATTTTTATTCAAATCATAAAATCCATCTCTTCCAGGTATCCCTCCAAGAAATGCCCTTGGTGGATTTGTCTCACGGATAACAACTGCAACAAAGGAAAGAATTATTCCAATAATTACACCGTAAATAGTTCCCAGGAATAATACCGCCATACAAGCAGCCACAAATATATAAAATTCTTTGCGGCTTACCTTAAATAATCGCACTGCCAAATGCCATTCCACAACATTCATCAGCGCCGAAATGACTATAGCTGTCAGTACTGGAACAGGCAAATATCCGATAAAGCCCGCGGCAAAAAGCAGAACTGCCACCATTGTAACCGCTGCTGTAATCGAAACTGCCTGCGTCTTTCCGTCAAATTGCTCATTCATCGAAGTTCTGGAAATACTTCCATTTACCGGGCAGCTTCCTGCAAACGCAGAGATAATATTTCCTGCTGCACAGGCTAAAATTTCTTTATTATCATCAATTTTGTAACCATTTTTTGCTGCAAAATTATTCTCAGAAAGCAAAGTTTCTGCCATAACAACAACTGCAATCATCAGACCTCTGCCTGCCGCGTGGCTTAAATCCACATGGAAAATGTCTGGTAAAATAAACTTAGGAAGTCCTGGCTCAACTTTTGCTAACAAAGTAACTCCGTACCTGTCTACATGGAATACCATTGTTGCAATCATTCCTAATGCCATAATCACAACCGCCATCGGAAACTTAGGCATAACCTTTTTAGAAATAATAAGAATTGCCAATGCGCCGACACCTAATGCTACTGACACCCAGTTAATATGCTGTGCTGTCTCATATAAGTGCTTCAATAATTCTGGGAGTTCACCCGAACCAGACTTGCCACCCATGATTTTAGGAATCTGCATCAAAATAATCGTCAACGCAATCCCACTGATAAATCCGCCCATAACCGGAGTCGAAATAAATGTAACAAGCTTGCCTGCTTTCAAAAAATAAAATAAAAGCAGCCACAAACCAACAAATAATGCGATAACTGGGATATACCGCAGAGCATCTGCACTGCCGCTCTCAATTCCAAGACTCGCCAGTGCTGCTCCCGCAATGGCCGCCGGTGCCGCATCTACTCCAAAAATAAATTGCGGTGATGTGGAAAAAAGTGCAAAAAATAAAATGGGAAGCACAGAACCATACAGTCCAAAAACTGCTGGCAATCCTGATACTTCCGCATATCCCATAGAGATAGGAATAGAAACCGCCGCTATCATAATACCTGCTGCGATATCTTTTCCTAGATATTCTTTTTTATAATTTTTCAATGTAGGAAATAAAGAATTCTTCATATATAGTATGCCTTCCTTTCTGCAAAACTTACCATATAATATAGAAGATTCTTGGGAGGTTGTAAAGGGGGAGGAAGTTTATCTGCAGAATGATTTTGCTTCACACTCTATAAATAAAAAGGACCTATTGCAGTAAAACTAATTTTGCGACTTTGTGTTTTTTACAACTGAGTCAAAATTAGTTTTACTGCAATAGGTCCTTTTAGCTATACACTTCACAGAAGCAAAATCTTTCTGCAGATAATCTTCCGTCCCCACTTATTCAATATTCGCTGTTACTCCTAAATCCATTGTTTCTGTGAGGTATACAACGATGCAGGATTTATTGCTGATACATCCGCTGAAGAAGTTGGTAAATTTCTTTCCGTAGGATGTTGTTCCTTCGATTTCTACTTTTGTAATCGGTTTATCTGTTTTTGGAAGTTTTACTGTTGCTTTTCCATCTTTTTCAACAGAGATATTTTTTACTGCTGTCTCTCCATTAAATTTTACCCGAACATTCTTTAATTCAAATGGTGACGTGTTTTCAACTGTAATATGAGTTGCCTCCACTCTGTTTCCATACTCATCTAATGTAGATGCTTCTGCCTTTGCCGCATTTTTATTCTCTGCCTGCACGTATTTTCCTTTATAAAATAATGCAAGTAATAATACAAAACATGCAAATACTACGATAATACCCATGTCTCTTAAAACTGTTTTCATGATACTAAGAACTCCTTTCTGCCTCTCTTTAATGTAAATATTCTTGTCCCTTAATTTCGCAGTCCTTATGATACCATTTTAAATGTCATTTTCCAATAATAGGATTTAACAAAATTTCATACTTATTTTATGGTAATTTAGTTTATTTTACAAATTTTCCGAACACATTTCTTACCAGCGGACCTGCAAAGAAAATCTGCCAGCAAAGTGCCATTGGGAAATTAATTACTGTTGTCTGTAACCACTGTGCGATAATCTCACTTCCTGGATGTTTGAATAATGCAGTTGCGATAAAGCTCATGACCGGACACATCAGGCAGACAATCATAGAACAGATTGCAAGTGTAATGAATATTGGTTTATCTGTTGGGGATACAATACGGAATGCAAGGAATTTTGATAATTTTTCAACTACGAAAAATTCTAAAATAGCTGCAATCGGCCACATAATTGGCATCTCGTGAAATGCGAGTAAGAAAATCTGGTTGCTCATACCACCTTTATCGATTGCGATATTGTAGCAAACCATTGCGTAGACCATGACAAAAGCCATGATAATTGTAAAAATAACGTTCTGTAACTTTGTTTTTGGCATAATCAGCTGCCTCCTTTTTCATTCTGTTTATCAAAATCTTAAATAGCTGTTTTTCTTAAAATAATCTTTCTCATTCAAATTCAAGTCGAACGTCCGTGAGACTTGGCGTGCAGATTGCTGGAATGATTTTTCAAACACGCTCTAGCTATTTAAACTTCGATGAAATAGCATAAAAATAGGCTGTGTTGTTCGTTATCAACATTTTATACGTTTGCAACTTTATGTTTCATACACCTTTAAATATTTCTAAAATATAGTACTTTCTTAAAACTGCATACCTTTAAAATATTGTGCGTTTCCAATTAGACCAAAATATTTTTACGATATTTAATTTATTTGATACGGCTCGATATTATAGCATAAATAAAAAATTTATGTAAGCCTTTTTTTATTTTTTTATTTTGTACATAATAATATCTCATTGACATTTTGGTATGTAAATTACCTATTTCTTATTGACCTGTATTGACTTTACTCGATGATACCTCCACATCGTTCGCTGAGTTATCTTGTTATGAAAAATATTCTGCATTATTTAGCTGAAAGTCAATGAAGAAGTCCTCAAAAAAGTTAATTTCACTAATTTTACAGCCATTTTCTACTACTTTATAGTTATTATTTATACCTAATAAGTTCCATAAACCGCAAAAAAAGTACATTTTTTTACCTTTATTTCATTTTGTATAAATGTTATAATAAGTTTTATGTTTTTGTAAGGAAATTGTAAAAAAGAAAGGATAAACGTAATGAAGGAAAACAAAAACGATTTTAAACCGTATATTCCTGCGGACCAGGTGGTTCCGGAATTTACAGTCACCGCTTTAATTCTTGGTATTTTGCTGGCAGTTATTTTCGGTGCTGCAAACGCATACCTCGGTCTTCGTGTTGGTATGACAGTTTCTGCATCTATTCCTGCTGCAGTACTTTCCATGGGTATTATCCGTATTATTCTTCGTAAGAATTCTATTCTGGAAAATAACCTTGTTCAGACAATCGGTTCTGCCGGTGAGTCTGTTGCAGCCGGAGCAATCTTTACTCTTCCTGCTTTATTCTTATGGGCAAAAGAAGGAAAGATTGATTCTCCTAGTATTTTAACTATCTTTTTAGTTGCACTCGTTGGTGGTATTCTTGGTATCTGTTTCATGGTTCCACTCCGACAGGCACTTATCGTTGAGGAGCACGGTGTGCTGCCTTTCCCAGAGGGAACTGCCTGTGCTGAGGTTCTTCTTGCTGGTGAAGAAGGCGGAAACAAAGCTGGTACCGTATTCTCCGGTCTTGGTATTGCTGCTTTTTATAAGCTTATCGCTGATGGCGTAAAGGTTTTCCCTAGTGAAATTGGTTATGATATCAAAGCTTACGCTGGTTCTTCCGTAGGTATTCAGGTACTTCCTGCCCTTGCTGGTGTTGGATATATCTGTGGTCCTAAGATTTCCAGTTACATGCTTGCCGGTGGTACTTTAAGCTGGTTTGTACTTATGCCTATGATCGCATTATTTGGTGCAGATGCCACTGTCTTCCCTGGAACGGAGGCGATTTCCACTCTCGCACCTAGTGCATTATGGGGTACTTACATCAAATATATCGGTGCCGGAGCCGTTGCAGCCGGTGGTATCATTAGTTTAATTAAAAGTGCTCCACTGATTGTCAGCACATTTAAGCAGGCAATGGGAAGTATGGCAAAGAATCATGCCAATGCTGATGCACCTCGTACACAGCGCGATTTACCAATGCCAGTCATTCTTGGTATTGTCGTAGTTATCGCACTTGCCATCTGGTTACTTCCTATTTTCCCAGTAAGCCCACTTGGCGCAATCATCGTTGTTGTATTCGGATTCTTCTTTGCAACTGTATCTTCCCGTATGGTTGGACTGATTGGTTCTTCTAACAACCCAGTTTCCGGTATGGCAATCGCTACTTTAATTATTGCTACTTTACTTTTAAAAGCTACTGGTACTACTGGAACATCTGGTATGATTGGTGCTATCTGTATTGGTAGTATTATCTGTATCGTTGCTGCTATCGCCGGCGATACTTCACAGGATTTAAAGACAGGTTTCATCGTAGGTGCTACACCTAAGCTTCAGCAGATTGGTGAAATGATCGGTGTTATCGCATCTTCCGCTGCTATCGGATATGTTTTATATCTGTTAAATGCTGCATGGGGATTTGGTTCTAACGAGATTCCTGCTCCACAGGCTACAATGATGAAGATGCTCGTTGAAGGTATCATGAACGCAGAACTTCCTTGGGCTTTAATCCTCATCGGTATTTTCGTAGCTATTGTTGTTGAGATTCTCGGAATCCCAGTACTTCCATTTGCCGTTGGTATGTACCTTCCATTCTCACTGAGTGCCGGTATCATGGCTGGTGGTGTTGTTCGCTGGATTCTTGAGCGCCGCAAAACAGACGATGAAAAAGAAAAGAAAGCTTCTATTGAACGTGGAACATTATTTACTTCCGGTCTGATTGCCGGAGAGGGACTCATGGGAGTTATCCTTGCAATCCTTGCAGTATTGAAAGTTGACTCCAAAATTGTTTCCCCTGTTGCCCTTCCACAGATTGGCAGCTTAATCATCTTCATTGCTCTTCTTGCTTACTTATACTTCATCTGTGTAAAAAAGAGCAAAAAAACTAACTAACAATTAAATTACAAAACATATTTAATTTCTGGCAGTGAGAGAGTTTCTTTCACTGCCAGAAATTATTTATACACTTTACTAACTGTATTTGAATCGTTATAATCATGTTTACAAATATATTGAAAGGAGACCCTATGGCAAAACAGAAAATAGATAAAAACTATCTCGATTTTATCCCCGTTAAAAATCCCGAAATAAAATATGAGACAAACGACAAAGGAAATATTACCGTTTTCATTCGTTGGGAAGGTTTCTTTAACAAAATCGCTCAGAAATTTTTTCACCGTCCAAAAGTAAGTTCCATCGACCTTGACGATTACGGCAGCTTTGTCTGGAACACCATTGACGATAAAAAAGACATTTACACACTCTCCCAGGAACTCGATGCTCATTTCCCTAAAATGGAAAAATCACTCTCCCGCCTTATTAAATTTCTTGAAATTTTAAAAGACCATCATTTAATTACTTATTCAGAAAAATTAAAATAAAAAAGATATAAATTACAAATAAAATCGCTAACAAAAATCACATAAAAAATTAAGATAAGAAGGGAGCACCCATGGAATTACTGAAAAATCTGATACATTATCTCCCCTATATCCTGCTCTTTGCCGTAGCCACCATGTTAATCTACGGCTGGGGATTGTGGCGTTCCATGCACCAGAATCAGGACTTAAACAATCTCCTGACCTCTAAGGGAATCAGCCGGATAAAAAAAGAATTAAAACGCAATGGGAAAATGACAAAAAAGGATCTTGCTGATTGTGTAAAAGACTTAACCGCCAGCCAGCCATTTAGTAAACAGCGAATCGGAGTCACTAATCCAAATCAGTTTTTGGATTCGCTGCTGCCTTATATGGAACGACAGGAAATGATAAGCAAAACTAAACAAAACGGCAAAGTATACTATGATTTGATTCATTAATCAACAGACACCCACGAAGAGAAACGATAGGCTATCGTTTCTCTTCGTGGGCTGACAGTGACTGGATTTAGTTGAATTAATTAGTTGAATTAAATAGTAAAAATCAGGTGCAGCTCATAACCTACATATATAAAAGACTCCAGTATATATAATATACTGGAGCCTTTTATATCTTATTATCTACAAGCTGCACCGCTTATTCTTCAGCAGCTTCCTCAGTCTCTTCTTCCTCTGGAGCATTGTGTACTTCTGTTACCTGTACAACTGTCTCCTCCGGATTCGTCTTCAGATGGATGCCTTCTGCAGTTGCGATTGGTAAATCTTTTACTCTGATTGTGTCGCCTGCTGTCTTACCGTCTAAGTCGATTTCAACTTTTTCAATCAGGTTCTCTGGCAGTGCTTCATAACTAATTTCTTCTAATAATAATTCTACGACACCAGATTTTACTTTCTCATGATTTAAGAGTACAACTTCTGCTACAGAATGTACTTTTTCACCTTTTACTAATGCCTGGAAATCCATTTCTACAATCTCATGTTTCATTGCATTGTAGTCAATCTCTTTTAATAAGACTGGCATTTTCTGTCCTTCAACAGTGAGAATTAACTGACTTCCCTTATTACAGGTTCTTAAGATTCTTTCTGCCTCTTTTTTCTCAATTTTCAGCGGCATGGATCCTTCCATGTTCTTACCGAACACATTGCCTGTAACAAATCCTTCCCTTCTAAGCTTTTTTGCCTTGATCTGCATATCTCTTTTTTCAGCACTTAAAGTATTCATTTATCTTTTCCTCCAAAATGTCTGATGCTTAGAGGCCCTACTTTATCAGGTCTGATAAGTATTTTTTACGGTTATTCTTTTTAAATAACCTCTTCTTTGTTACGGTGCAATTATAGCACTGCTGTCAGAAAAAAGATTCACAAATATTTTTATTTTCAAAGATTTTTTTTATTAATTTTTAAAAATATTTTGTAAATGTATAGACAATTTTAACAAAACATTTTTTCTGTCACTTAACAGATATTCCATAAAACATTTTTCCAGACATTCATTTTTACTCAAAAGGTGAAGTGGGTTTAGAAAATACTTTCTACAAAATGTGTATTATATTCATGGAAACTTTCACCAAAGCAACAGTAGTTCATCATGGACTACGTCAACTGAATAAAGTAAAATATCCCACAAATCAGGAAGAGTACAGATTACTAATTGATTCTTCAAACAAATTCTAAGACTCTTCTTCAAATAATTCCTGCACAGATAATAGACGAAAATGACTCTTTTTCACATAAATCAATCCTTCTTTGGACATTTTCCCAAGTTCTTTGGACAGTGCGGAACGGTCTACGCTTAAGTAGTCTGCAAGCTGCTGGCGGTTAAATGGTATATCGAATTCTTTACTGTTACATAGTACTGCCTGATTCGATAAATAGGATAGCAGTCTCCCCCGGATAGATTTGGAGGAAGTGTTAAAAATTCTTCGGGACAGGGCGAGATTTTTCTGTGCGGAAACCTGTAAAAGATTTTTTATGAGTTCATTATGGAAAATGCAGGAATTGGAACAAAGGTGGAGCATTTTTCCCACATTTAAAAATAAAATTTCTGTATCTTCTGCCGCAATGACATTAACTAACATTTTCTGGTCTGGGATACTGGCATAGGTTTCTGCAAAGATTTCTCCTTCACCGGCCCGCTCTAACACACTGCGGTTTCCCCAGATGTCATCATTTTCTATTAAAACACTTCCTGATAAAACAATGCCGATACAGGATACGACTTCACCGACCCGGTAAATCATTTCTTCCTTTTTATATTTGCGTTTGCCCGCCTTTAAGCAGGACAACATCTGCTCTGTTTCTTCCGGCGTTGCCCCCTGAAAAAGCACTGTTTTCGATAATTTATAAAAATCCATATTTTTTCTCCCCGTTTGTTGTCAAAACAACATATTTATCAAATCAACTATATTATACTGCGTATAGAAAGTCAATTAAAGGAGGATAACAATGGCTTATATCAAAAATATTTCACATGAAGAAGTTTTACATCTTACTGACCAGATTTCTGCCGATAAAGGACAGATTGTCAGCAAAACTTTAGCACAGAACGATTATGTGAGTGTGACTCTTTTCGCATTTTCCAAAGATGAAGAAATCGCTACACATGATTCTACCGGTGATGCAATGGTTCTCGTTCTTGAAGGAACCGGCCAGTTCACTGTTGATGGCAAAGAATATATTTTACAGGCAGGGGATACCCTTGTTATGCCAGCGAAAAAACCTCATTCTGTTTACGCAAAAGAAGACTTTAAGTGGCTTCTTACTGTTGTATTTCCTTCATAATAGAATTTATAAAAATGTACTCTTAAAATCTTTTCAATTTGATTTTATGAAGTTATTTTTTGTCAGCTTCACTTAAATTTTTTAGCACTATCTTTTTATTATTAAAAAAGTTGCTATAAGCACCATTTACGTGAATACGTTGGAGATACACCATAATACCAGCCTATTAAGATTTAAAAAGTATATTAGAGTAAAAAGGAGATTAATTTTTATGGAAAACCAAATGTTTTGTTATCAGTGTCAGGAAACTGCCGGATGCAGTGGATGTACCCGCGTTGGAGTCTGTGGAAAACAGCCCGATATCGCTGCCATGCAGGATTTATTGGTCTATGTTACAAAAGGAATTTCTGCGGTAACTACTACTTTAAGACAGGAAGGAGTAGAGATTCAGCCAGCAGTCAATCACATGATTACACTGAATTTATTTACTACAATCACCAATGCCAACTTTAGCAAAGAAGCAATTATCGCCCGGATTCAGGAAACACTTTCCGAAAAAGATTTGCTCCTTTCTAAACTAACAAATAAAGATGTACTCCCAGAAGCAGCTCTCTGGAACGGCTCCGTGGAGGAATTTGATACAAAAGCTGCAGCTGTCGGTGTTCTTTCTACAGAAAATGAGGACATCCGAAGCCTTCGTGAACTGATTACTTACGGATTAAAGGGACTTTCCGCTTACTCCAAGCATGCAAATGTTCTTTTACAGGATAATGAAGAAATTGATGCATTTATGCAGCGTACCCTTGCCGCAACTCTTGATGATAGTTTATCTGTCGATGATTTAATCGCGCTTACTTTAGAAACCGGAAAATACGGTGTAGAAGGTATGGCTCTTCTTGACAATGCCAATACTTCTGCTTACGGAAACCCAGAAATCACAAAAGTAAACATCGGTGTTGGCAGCCGTCCGGGTATCCTTGTTTCCGGACATGACCTTCGCGACCTTGAAATGCTACTCGAACAGACACAGGGGACGGATGTGGATGTATACACACACTCTGAAATGCTTCCAGCCCACTACTATCCTACCTTCAAAAAGTATCCAAATTTTGTCGGCAACTATGGAAATGCATGGTGGAAACAGAAAGAAGAATTTGAAAGCTTTCACGGTCCAATTCTCATGACAACAAACTGTATCGTTCCACCAAAGGACAGCTATAAAGACAGATTGTACACAACAGGTGCAACCGGATATCCAGGTTGCAAACACATTCCTGGAGAAATCGGTGAAGAAAAAGACTTCTCCTCAATTATCGAACAGGCAAAACACTGTACTCCACCAGAAGAAATCGAACATGGAGAAATTGTTGGAGGCTTTGCCCACAACCAGGTACTTGCCCTTGCCGATGATATTGTTGCCGCTGTAAAGTCCGGCGCAATTAAAAAGTTTGTCGTTATGGCTGGTTGTGACGGTCGCATGAAATCAAGAAACTACTACACAGATTTTGCAAAAGCATTGCCAAAAGACACCGTCATCCTTACTGCAGGCTGTGCAAAATATAAATACAATAAACTTGATTTAGGAGATATCTGTGGCATTCCACGAGTACTCGATGCCGGACAGTGCAACGATTCCTACTCCCTCGCCGTTATTGCCCTCAAATTAAAAGAAGTATTTGGACTTGAAGATATTAATGAACTTCCAATCCTCTATAACATCTCCTGGTACGAACAGAAGGCCGTTATTGTTTTACTTGCCCTTCTCTATCTTGGAGTGAAAAATATCCACCTTGGACCAACTCTTCCAGCTTTCTTATCCCCAAATGTGGCAAAAGTTCTTGTAAATACTTTTGGTATTGCAGGAATTGGAACTGTTGAAGAAGATTTAAAACTCTTTGGATTCTAGAGCATGTCTGAAAAATGCTTTCTGCAAGATATGCGTTACAATTTTCAGCATACTTTAAAAATACGGCAAATTTGATTTGTGACGTCCTCCCCCACCTATAGGATGCCACTGAAAAAGTCTTTTTTCGTGTAAATCAATACGAAATAAAGTATGTTTGTTAACTTTACAGTGCTATATATTGTATGCAAAGTTAATTTTTCAGTGGTGTCCCTTAGAGGTCGGAGTCTTCTTGCTAGAAAAGGATAAAAAAGAAGCAAAAATTTTCTCATCTATTTTTATATTTTTGATAATATTTTAAGATGACATCTGTTTTTGCTTCTTTTTTATATGTAATATTTTTTCAAGCATACTCTCTCAAAACAAACTCATTTTTTATATTTTAATTATATTTTTTATACAATTAAATTATCAATACATACCTTTTGTCCGGTTAAAATTTTTTTATTTCTATTCTTCTCTTTTTGTATAACAATACTACAAATTATTGTATCATATTTTTTCCTTTGAAATCAAAAAACTACGCTTGTAAAACATTTTTATATTACTTTATTTATTGCTTATTTCCAAGACCTCTGCTATAATAAACTATACTTTTATATAACTTTCGTAATTTTTTATTTCAAAAGAACTACGGCAAATTTAAGAAAGGATGTTGAGGAACAAATGAAAAAAAGAATCTACAAAAATCTTTTAGCACTGACTCTTGCTTGCTCCGTTGCATTAAGCACCGCACCAGTTTCTTCATTCGCAAGAGACGTTGCTGCAGTATCTGAGAGCGAAGCTACTACAGAAGCTCCTAAGGAGAAAGCAACTGAAGTTGAAAAGAAGACAGAAGTTTCTAAAGACGCAACAACTGTAACTGAAAAAACAGAGGCTTCCGAAGAGAAGACTACTGCCGCTGAGAAGACAGAAGCTCCTGAGGAGAAGACTATTGCTGCTGAAAAGACAGAAGCAGAGACTTCTGAAGAGAAGACTACTTCTAAAAAGACAAAGACTTCTGAGAAAAAGGCTACAGACCCAGAATGTGTTAAACCTGACAAGCCAGTAGTTGATGGTCCTACTCCAGAAGGAAAGAAGGATACAGATGAGGCTACAAAGCCTTCTACTGTAACATTACACTTCAATCAGTCTATGCCAGGACATGTTTTATCTGTCAGCAAAGCAAGCAGCTTTAACTTTGGTGGATATGCAAGCGACAAAAAAGCTACTGTAAAGGCTTCTTACGTTGGAATAGCTTGGAATGGTAAAGGATACTCTTCCAGCACACCTTCCTACAAAGCAGGAACTTATACAGAAACTTTATATGTTACTGACGCAGCTTACTCTGCTACACCAATTTCAAGAACATATACAATCACAAGAGCTAACACTCATATTATCATCAACAATCCAGTAGATTGTACATATGATGGTTCTGCATTTGCTGTAGATGCAACTGTATACGATGATAATAACAATGAAGTTACTAAAGCTAACGTAACTTACATCAGAGTTGATGGTGGCAAGTATATTTACCTCGGATTCACTGCTCCTGTTGAGGCAGGTGCATACATTGCAATCGCAACGTATCCTGGAGATGCAACACACCGTCCATCTGCTGCAAAATCATTCTTTATTATTCATCCAAAGGCTGTTAAGGTTAACATCGACTATAAAGAAAAATACGTTGGTGACAAAGATCCTGAACTTACTTATAAAGCTGAGGGTGTATTAGATGGTGATTCTCTTGGACTTAAGCTTACACGTGAAGCTGGCGAAGAAGCTGGTTACTATGATATCTACCCAGATACATCTTCTCTCAATCCTAACTATAAGTTAGCTGAGACTCCTGATGGAACAGATCATTTCCATATCCTTAAGAGAGATTCTGGAGAAACTCCTAACCCAGGTACAACAGAAACTCCTAACCCAGGTACAACAGAAACTCCTGACCCAGGTACAACAGAAACTCCTGACCCAGGTACAACAGAAACTCCTGACCCAGGTACAACAGAAACTCCTGACCCAGGTACAACAGAAACTCCTGCTGATGACTCATCCGCCACTACAACTGAAACTCCAGCAGACGACTCATCCGCTACTACAACTGAAACTCCAAGTGTAGATCCATCTGAAAATACAGATCCTACTACAAAAACTACTAAGAAAACAACTACACAGAAAAAAGCAAACACTAAAAAAGCAACTACTAAAAAGAACAAAAAATCCAAATCATCCAAAACTGGTGATGCTTCAAACCCTGTTCTTTACATGGTTGTAAGTGTATTTGCACTTGTTATGTGTGCATTTATCGTTCTTCGTCGTAGAACTGACAGATAGTTCTGACAACTGAACTAATTAAACAAACTAACTAAACAAAACCCTCAGGATTTTCTAATCCTGAGGGTTTTAAAACATCATTCATAAAATTGGAGGAAACATATGGAAACAGCTCAGAACAAAATTGTAAAAGCCGCTTTATTAGGTGCCGGTACTGTCGGCAGTGGTGTATATCAACTTGTCCAGGAACGTCAGGAAGATTTTTCTCATATTTGTGGTACACAAATTCAAATCACTAAAATTCTTGTGCGTGATGCCTCGAAAGAACGAGAAGGTATCCCTTCTCCCCTTCTTACAGATAACTGGAATGAAATTATTGAAGATGACAGTATTTCTATTATTATTGAAGTTATGGGTGGTATTGAACCTGCAAAGTCTTATTTGCTTGAAGCAATGAAAGCTGGAAAACAGATTGTTACAGCAAATAAAGATTTAATTGCTGAACATGGGCATGAACTTTTAGATTCTGCCGAAAAATATGGCTGTGATTTCAAGTTTGAAGCTGCCGTTGCAGGATGTGTCCCAATCATTCAAGTATTAAAACAAAGTATGTCCAGTGAAAATATTACTGAAGTTATGGGGATCGTAAATGGTACAACAAACTATATTCTTACCCGTATGACACAGAGTGGTATGAGCTATGACGAAGCGTTAAAAGAAGCTACAGATTTAGGATATGCTGAAGCCGATCCTACTGCTGATGTTGACGGTCTTGATGCCGGTCGTAAAATCGCTATTATGGCATCCATCGCATTCCATTCTCGCGTTACCTTCTCTGATGTCTATATTGAGGGAATCCGCAATATTACCGCAAAAGACATTTTCTATGCAAAAGAATTTAATTCTGTCATCAAACTTGTCGGCATTGCAAGAAAAGATGAGGACGGCATCGAAGTAAAAGTTCTTCCAATTTTAATCCCACAGGATCATCCTCTGGCAACAGTAAATGATTCCTTTAACGCTGTATTTGTTCACGGAACTGCATCCGATGATACAATGTACTATGGCCGTGGTGCAGGCAAACGTCCGACTGCCAGTGCGGTAACCGGGGATTTATGTACAGTTGCAAGACATATCGTTGAAAAACATTCTAATCTTCATGTCTGCTCCTGCTACAAAGAACTTCCAGTGAAAAATATTCAGGATACTTATTCCCGTTTCTTCCTCCGTCTGCAGGTAGCTGACCGACCAGGTGTTCTTGCGAATATCACAAGCGTATTCGGAACAAGTCAGGTAAGTATCGCCCAGATTATTCAAAAGTCCCGCCAAAATGGCAATGCCGAACTGGTTATTATTACCGATGAAGTAAAAGAACTGTATTTTACCGATGCCTTGAACATTTTGAAAAGACTTTCCATAGTTAACAGTATTTCCAGTCTGATTCGTGTATATTAAGAAGATTTTACGTTCATTTCTCATAAATACCTTGAAATACCCGTTGACAAATCAATCGAAATTATTAAAATAGAATGGTAATACTAATTTTAACCCAAGGAAATAGGAGGACTTATTACTATGCGAAAAACCAAGATTATCTGTACCCTTGGACCATCAACGGATAAAGGTGATGTTTTAGAGCAGTTAATGCTCTCTGGTATGAACGTTGCCCGTCTTAATTTTTCTCATGATACTTACGAGAATCAGAAGAAAAGAATAGATAAAGTAAAAGCTTTACGCACAAAGCATAACCTTCCGGTTGCATGTCTGTTAGATACAAAAGGACCAGAAATTCGTCTTAAAACATTTAAAGACGAAAGAGTTACTCTTGAGATGGGACAGGACTTCTGTCTTACTACAAGAGATGTAGAAGGAACAAAGGATATTGTCAGTGTTACTCACAAAGATTTACACAAAGATATCCATGTTGGTTCCAGCATCTTAATTGATGACGGTCTTGTAGGATTAAAAGTAGTGGCTATCAAGGGGCAGGATATCCACTGTAAAGTAGAGAATGGCGGAACTATTTCTAACCGTAAAGGTGTTAACATCCCTGGTGTTGAACTCTCCATCCCATTCATGAGTGAAAAAGATAAAGAAGACCTTTTATTCGGTATCAAACAGGACGTTGACTTCGTTGCAGCTTCTTTCACAAGAACAGCAGACGATATCAAAGAAATGAAAGCGTTCTTAAAGGCAAACGGTGGCGAAGATATCCGTATCATCGCTAAAATCGAAAACTCTCAGGGTGTTGATAACATCGACTCTATCATCGAGGCCTGCGAAGGTATCATGGTTGCCCGTGGTGACATGGGTGTAGAAATCCCTGAAGAAGAAGTTCCAATCATCCAGAAGATGATTATCAAAAAAGTAATCGCAGCAGGTAAAGTAGTTATCACAGCTACACAGATGCTCGATTCCATGATGAAGAACCCTCGTCCTACTCGTGCCGAGACTACTGACGTAGCTAACGCTATCTACGACGGAACAAGTGCTACTATGCTTTCTGGTGAGACAGCAGCAGGTGCTTATCCTGTAGAAGCTGTTAAGATGATGGCAAGAATCGCTGAACGTACAGAGAAGGAAATCAACTACCGCAAACGTTTCAATGATATGGCTAAATACACTGACCCAGGTATCACAGACGCTATCTGCCATGCTACCTGCAGCACAGCTTACGACCTCGACGCAAAGGCAATCATCACTGTAACTAAGAGTGGTTTCTCTGCAAGAATGATTTCCAAATACCGTCCAGGATGCGACATCATCGGATGCGCTATGGATGAGAAAGTATGCCGTCAGTTAAACCTTTCCTGGGGTGTTCGCCCAATCCTTCTTGGAGAAGAATGGGAAGTATTCGTACTCTTCGAACGTGCAATCAATGCATGTAAGAGAGATGGACTCCTTGAAAAAGGTGACGTTACTGTTATTACTTCTGGTGTACCAATCGGACGTTCTGGAACAACAAATATGTTAAAAGTTCAGGTTGTAGACGATTAAATACTAATTTGATGGGGAGACAGACGCCGCTTTAGCAAAAGATATTGAGCTAAAGCGGCGTCTGTCTCCCCGGCAATTAGTATTTAAATTTCTGAAGATTTACAGCTCCTCTATCATACAGGTATGATGTTTTTCTGAGTCATAATTGATTCCAACTAAGAGAATCTTTCCCTGATATCCGGACAAAGCTCCCTGGTAGCGTTTTTCTTTAATCTGCTTGAGCGCTGTTTCTGCGGATTGATTATACTTTAATTCTATAATCATCGCAGGACGGTTTCCTGCATTTGCTCTTGGAAGAAAGACAAAATCAGCGAAACCTTTTCCTGATGGCATCTCCCTAATTACATTGTAGTAAGCGGGTGCAGTAAAGTATGCCATTGTGAGGACACAGCTCAATACATTCTCATCATTGTATTTCAATATGGATGTATATGTTTCATGCGCAAGTTCAATAAGTTCAGCCACTCTTTCGGCATTACCATCAATTGTTTCATCTAATAGTTCATCACACTTAGAAATTGATTCTGCAATTTCTTTCCATGAACCTGTCTGCAATGCTAATTCAAATGCCGTTGCCACCTCATAATTTGGAATAAATGATTTCTTTCTATCTGCATCATATCCAAGATATCCCAAATGAATTAAAGCTGTTAATGCATCATCTTTTGACGTTATTATAGAAAAATCATTTTGGAATGTATTTGTATTTATGCGAACTTTACCACCAGTTAACATTTTCATAACATCATCTTTTAACCCAGCATAATTCATGGTGATAAAGGTATTTATTGTATCAAAAGCAGAGGTATTTCTCCAGTAAGAATCTATTTTATGCCTTTCTAATGCCTGTGATACAGAATTAGGATTATACATATGCTCTCCATCAATCAGATACCCATTATACCATGCTTTCACTGTTTCAAAATCCATACTATAATCTTTACATAAATCTTTAACTTCTTTTTCAGTAAAACCATAGTATTCTGTAATTGGATAGGAATCTAACATCGTATATTCCTGAAAATTATTTAAAGCAGATTCATCTTTTATCTTCTTAATTGGTAATATTCCCGTGATATATCCAAGTGCTAAAAAGCTTTTCGATTCTTCTGACTTAAACAAAGAATGTAGAAATTGCAAATATTTGTGGACTAAAGCCTGATCGTGGCTATTTCGGATAACACAATCCCATTCATCAATGATAATAACAAATGGAATTCCTGTCAGCGAATAAATATCCTGTATCAGTAAATAAAAATCTCTCCTATAGTTTAATAAATCCCCATATATTTTTTGAAAGTCCTCACAAACACGTTCTTCTATCGATTCTATTAAATCTTCTTTATGATAATCCCAAACTGATGAAATATCCAAATGGATCACATTATATTTATTTCGATATTTTTCATAATCTGGATCTGATGCAATCTTAGTATTTTCAAATAATTTTGAGGAATCACTACCCAGACTATAGTAAGCATCGATCATTCCGGCAGCATGGGACTTACCAAAACGTCTGGCATGACTAACAGCGATACATTTTCCATTCGTTCCTAATTTTTTGTTTAAAAATTTTAAAAGTTCTGTTTTATCAATATAAATTTCACTATTCTTATCCTGTGTAAAACTTCCATTCCCCGGATTAAAAAATGTACCCATTTTCTCCCTCCTGTTCTTTATAAATACTTCTATTCATAGTGTATCACATTTTTGTAAATCTAAATACTAATTTGCTATTTGTTATTAAAAACAGACAGCCGCTGAAACAAAATTTTATGCTGAATTGTAAGAAGACTATGATAAAGAAAAAAGAATGCTTAGCGCAACGGAACAAAATCAAACTTATAACCATTCTTTTTTCTTTAGAATACTCCATACAATTCAGCTCAATATCTTCTAGCAGAGCGGTGTCTGTGTCCCCATCAAATTAGTAGTTATCTTTTCTTTGTTTAGTTTTTCTCCTATTACTATGAAGATTTCCTGTCCTTTTTTTATCGATTGTATAGTAATATTTTGATGTGTGGCATTAAGTTCAATCCACTGATCTGGTTTTGTCTGCATAAAGCCTTTTATTCGGAAGATATTCCCACATTCTTTGTCGTTAAATATTTGTTTTACTTTTTCTTCAAGTTTCTCTACCGGCATAGTTAAATTCATAAAATATAATGACTGAAATGCATCTTCTTCTGCAATGTCTTTTTTCTCATAATCTGCACCAACATAGCCTGCTGACTGAATTTTTTTAAAATCTGCATCAGAAAGTTTATTCCAATCTTTGGCAAAGATTTCTTTTCCAAATTGGCGGTCGCAATGGACAGATTCCATTGCTTTATTAAGGTGTGCTTTTGTGCGCTCTATATCGGTCTCTGCTGCCTCCTGCGCTTTACTTAATAAAACAATGCCTGCATTGGCTACTTCCGATGCAAGGATGAATTCTGCGTCTTCTGAGAGGTTTTCTTCAAGCACTGCATCTACAACTGTAATTACATTTCCTATTTCATACCATCTGTCAAGCGGAGATTCATGAAGGGCATCGAAGAATTCGTCCATATCGAAAATTCCGGACGGCTCGATCAACACTCTGTCATATCCGCACATTCCCATTGCAATAAGTTTTGTGCGAAATCTTCTTCTATGACAATCTTTATCGCATCCACCTGCTACCATTTCCAATGTACATTTTTCTCCTACAATGTCCTGAAGTAACATCATATCGACATTTACTGCCCCAAAATCATTCTCTAATATACCGATATTTAATCCCTGATCTATAAGATACTTTGCATATTTTTTTATAAATGTGGTCTTACCCGAACCTAAGAACCCTGTAATTAAATCTATTTTTACCATTTTATTTTTCCTCCTGTTTTGGCAAAGATATTATAACAAAAAAATGATTTTGATTCTATGCCAAAATACATAGATCAAAATCATTTTTATAATTCTGAACTTTTATAGGATTTTACTTGATTGCCATAAGATAAATATTGAAATTTCCGCGAACTCTAGTGTATAATTATAAAGTTTAATAATGCTATGTACTTCGGGATTCTTCACATCCTTACTTTTGTGAGAAGAGTCTGTGAGTGCATTATGAAAAACAGGAGGTTTTACAACATGCTTCGTGATGATTTTGACTTACGCTTAACAAATGAATTAATAGAAACTTATCTTAAAATTGCCTATGGAATCAAACCGGGATGCTGGCTTGATGCTGAAAAAGGTCTTCTTCAGGAAAATACGCTCTATCCTAAGTTAAAGCAGATGATCAACGATGGCAATATTAATGATGCAGAAGATATTCTCTATGAATATGCTAATCCAATTAATCCGGACATATTAAAAGTCGGTCTGTTCTTCTATTATGATCTAAACCGTATGGCTGATGCTGAACTTGAAGCAGCAGATTTTACTCGTGATGAAGTAAAAGAAGGCGTACAGGAATTACTTAAAATTTACGATCAGGAAAACTTTGGAACAATTTTTCGTTAGAAACCCGATTCTTTCAGGATTAATTTATGTTCTTCATGCTGCAAAATGCCGCAAACTTATAATTAATCCTGCATTTCTGACATGTGCTTTCTGTACCAGAGCGGTATAAGATTGCGCTGACATACGGGATTCTTACGTTCTTTAATCCCAATCGTCTGAAAGAATGTTTTCCACAGTGCAGTCATACTATCGGTATCCTTTGCTGCAGATTCTCTTGCCAGGAATTCTGACATTTCTTCTTCGGAAAGAGATGTCAGATAATATGGCTGATCTGCCGGATGTACCACTGCTGTTCTTCTGTTATCATCTATGATCATCCAGTCTTCAGAAGGTAATCTATCCACAAAATGTGGTGCAAGTAAGGTAATGACATCACATTTGGGAGAAATTATCCCCACAAGTATGTGATGATTCATCTCGGTAAACCGAATACATTCCCGAAATATATGTGCTTCATTACTTACTTTTCGTTCTAGCTCAAATATTTTCATTACAATCGGATTCTGTAGCGAACCTAGAATCTGCCTGCCATAATGAAATCCCAATATTAAAAAACGATAGATACTATCAAGCTTCTCCTCTTCATCCGCTGCCATCGCTGCATGATATACCATCTGATATGCACGAAAGGAAATCTTTTGCTGAATCGTTCTTATCACACTCTCTGTTTTCTCTCGATCTGCCTCCACATGACGGTATTCACAAAAAAGTTCCATTGTTCCAAGCGGCTCTGTTCTTAACTTTATATTGTTATGTCCAAGATGGGATGCCCACGCTTCGTAAATACAGGTCATTATATCATCAAATCTATCTTTACATGTAAAAACTACCATATCATTTCTGCTTTCTTTAAGTGATGGGGAGTTCACGTCAAATTAAAATCATCAAATAAAGATAACTGTCTGTATGTTGTTGGATGCTCTATCTTCCAGTTATCTTTCTGATTCGTCCCAATAAGCTGGCGGGTAATAAAGTCTTCTTCTATCGGGGTATGATACTTCATCTTACCTCTGCAGGTTATAAAATAAACTGCCCGCTTTAATACAACTCCCATCTTCTTGATATCTTCAAAATCAAGTGCCGCCTGTCTTCTTGCCCTGACAATTCGCCCTGCGGACTTATTCCCTATTCCCGGAACACGAAGCAGCTGTTCATAGCTTGCCTGATTAATCTCTACAGGAAAGTATTCTAGATGTCGCAATGCCCAGTCGCACTTCGGATCTATAAATGTATTAAAATTCGGCCGGTCCGAACTTAGGAGTTCATCCGCCTGAAATCCATAATACCGAAGCAGCCAATCTGCCTGATATAAACGGTGTTCCCTCAAAAGAGGTGGTGCGGTTCCAATTGCTGGAAGTTCCGGATCATCATTCAGCGGCACATAGGCAGAATAGAACACTCTTTTTAAATCATACTGCTGATAAAGCCGCTGAGTCAGTGAAAGCAGATGAAAATCACTCTCTCCTGAAGCTCCGATAATCATCTGCGTACTCTGCCCTGCTGGTACAAACTGTGCCCCTTCTCGCTTTCCTGTAGTCTGCAAAAAATGGGATGGGAGTGTTATTTTACTTTCTACTCCACCACTCATTCCATTTCCCATCTGCGATGCATTATCAGACATTGCCGCATTTTCTCTGCCTCTTCTTCCTATATTGCTATTCAAACTATTTTCTATACTACTATTTGTAGCGACACTCATACTATTTTCTGTATCTATATTACTACCTATATCTCTTTCTAACCTAGTTTCTTTGAAAAAGGCCGCATCATTTTGTCGCCTATTTACATTATCATTCTGCTTAACAGATTTCTGCGCATCTTCCATTATAGAAAACACAGACTTGTCCTCAACAAAGGAAGTATTCTTCTCATTAAATATACTATTCGACAAATATTGATTTCCCTTCGCCCGCTCCATTCGGCTATCCTTACCAAGTGCTACTCTCTGCGTCTGTATTCCTCTCTGAATCTGCTGAATCGGCCGAATCAGATTCTTTGGCTTCTTATTCGGTGCCAGTCTCTTCAAGCCTTCGGCAGTAGGTAATTCCAGATTCACACTCATTCTGTCTACTAAAAATCCAAGTGCATATATAATATCATCCGGTGCCCCTGGTATCGCCTTCACGTGAATATAACCATTAAAATGATACTTATTCCGAAGCATATAAATCGCCTCATACATTCGCTCCATCGTATATGCCGGACTCTTCACCACCGCAGAACTTAAAAACAGCCCCTCAATATAATTCCGACGATAAAACTCCACCACAAGCCTGCAAATCTCTTCCGGGGTAAATGTTGCTCTTTCCTTCTCGTTCGCAGCACGACTCGGACAATACTTGCAGTCAAAAACACAATCATTACTAAAAAGAATCTTCAAAAGAGAAACACACCGTCCATCGGAAGAAAATGTATGACAGATACCCGCAGATATCGTATTCCCGAGATGCCCCTTCTTCCCTCTTCGACTTGACCCACTCGAAGTACACGCAACATCATACTTCGCCGCATCTGCTAAAATCTTTAACTTTCTCTCCAGAGAAATCTCTGTTTCTGTCATATTATCACCCCTTTATAAACATATGTTCCGAAAATTTGTTTGTATACATTCTAACACACCTCTCCTACAAAATCAAGAACTTCTGATTTGCCGCAGGCAAGAAGACGCCCCCAAAGAGAGACACTACCCTATATTTGTGACTTTAGTCGCAGATATAGGGTAGTGTCTCTCTGGGGGTTCGTCTGTTTATTCACCCCGGCAAATTATTATTTTGTAATATTCTCTTGCTGTTATACTATAAATTATCACATAGATTACTGCAAATACCGCTACTGTTCCTACTGTATACATGAAAAATAATGATATATTCGTAAGGTTTAACACACTGAGTAGCCTTGTGATAATTTTAAAAGCAAATGCCAGATGAATGACTGCCATAATCAGTGGCAGGAAGAAGACGAGTAGTACCTGGCTTCTTATGGACTGTCTGACTTCTTTTTTGCTCATTCCGACTTTTTGCATAATATGGTAGCGTTCTCTATCATCGTAACCTTCAGATATCTGTTTGTAGTAGATGATAAGCACAGTCGCCATGAGGAAGATGATTCCGAGAAATATGCCGATGAAGAGAAATCCTCCGTAGAAGTTATAAAAGTTTTCCCGGCTTAATTCTCTTCCTTCTATAAATGCAGACTTAAATTTTGCCTGAAGCTGTTCTTGAAGAATTTGTTCTGTTCTTTCTCGATTGGTTCTACTTCCATCTAAATTAAAGCTATAGACATATTGCATGAATTCATGATAATCTTCTACACTATCCTCCATATCATCTTTTCCATAAACAGCTTTTAAATACTTTTTAATAATATTGGTATCTTTAACTATGACATACCATCCATCGACAGAATTTGTTGCATCTGCTTTTGCAATTCTCATACTATCTAAATTTGCTGCTACTTTATAGGAATCATTATTTAAATGAATGGTTTCTTCATTCTTTATGCTGGATTTATTTTTATTTTTTCTATGGTAGATAAGTACTTCATTATCTGCAAGTTTTACTGCTTTTCCTTCTGTCTTATTATAATCAGAAAGCGGTATCATAACAAACTCGACTATGTTGGTATCGCCATAACTTTGTGCTGTTGTCATATTGAAGTTTTTAGTTTTGTCATTATATAATGCAGTAAAATTTCCTTCATGAAAACGTATCTGTGAAGTTGGATTTGTATGATTTTCTTTTGTAATACTGGCTACGAGTTCCCCGATTTGCCGTTCTTCATTTTGGTTGATTCCCTGATTTGTAATTTGGGCTTCAGATGGAAAACGTGTTACTAATACATCGTTCATTCCTGCATATAGAGAAATAGTGATAGAAACCATAACAAGTACCATCGTGCTTAATATACAAATATTCGCAAGACCTACTGCATTCTGTTTCATTCGATAAATCATACCAGATATGGCTGTAAAATGCCTTGTCTTATAATAATAACTCTTTTTTTTACGGAGTAACTTTAATAAAGTGATACTTCCCGCCATAAATAATGCATATGTTCCTGCGACAACTAAAAGTACGGCAACAAAAAACTGACCTATTGCTTGAAGTGGTTCTTTTGTTGTAAGTGAAATATAGTAACCACCTGCTAAACAAACAGATCCGATGATTGTCATCAGCCATTTTGTTTTTGGTTCCCGCTCCCCAGCATTTCCTCCTCGAAGCAATTCAATCGGATTTGAAAGCTTCATCTGCACAAGGTTATACAGAAAAATTACAAAGAAAATGCATCCAAAAATAGCTGCCGTAATTCCTACAGAAACTGGAGAAATCATATACACGATATCTCTTTTCAAATGGAGGATTTTCAATAACACAAGATACACAAGTTTTCCAAAAAGGATTCCTGCTAAAATGCCGCCAATAATACTCACTGTTGTTGTAATTATAGATTCTATAAATAGCATTTTGGCAAGATGTCCTTTTCCCATACCTAAAATATTATAAATTCCTAACTCCTTTTTCCGGCGTTTGATAAGGAAACTATTTATATAAAACAAAAAGATAACCGAGAAAATAAGCAATACTACATTCGCATAAGAAAGCATAATTGATAGGGTTGCACCCGTTTTTACGAGGGAGGGATTTCGATATAAACTATCCATAATGAAATACATCATCACAGAAAATGCAGATGCTAAAATATATGGGAGATAATTTTTCCTATTATTTTTTAAATTCGTTACTGCAAGCTTTCCATAAATTTTACTATTCATCATCCTCACCTCCCGCTGTGATTGCAGTCATTGTATCAGAAATCTTCTGATACATCTGTGCCTCACTGAGGCTGCCTTTATAAATCTGATGAAATACTTTGCCGTCTTTAATAAATAAAACTCGCCCTGCTGTGCTTGCCGCCTTTACACTATGTGTTACCATAAGGATGGTCTGTCCATCCTGATTTAAATGGGTAAATAAACGCAGAAGTTCTTTTGCTGCCTTAGAATCCAGTGCTCCGGTCGGTTCGTCCGCCAGCAGAAGCTGCGGCTGTGTGATAACTGCTCTTGCAACGGCAGCTCTTTGCTTTTGCCCTCCCGAAACTTCATAGGGATACTTCTCCAGCAAGTTTTTGATACCAAGTTTATCTGCAAATGGAAGAAGTCTTCTTTCCATTTCTCTATACGATGTTCCGGAAAGTACAAGCGGAAGAAAAATATTATCTTTTAAAGAAAAGGTATCCAGAAGATTAAAGTCCTGAAATACGAATCCCAGATTATTCCGGCGAAATGCCGCCATCTCTTTTTCTTTTACTTTGCTTAAATCTTTTTCTTTTAAAAATACCTTTCCTTCCGTCGGCTTATCGAGTGCCGCTAAAATATTAAGAAGTGTACTTTTTCCTGAACCAGATTCCCCCATAATTGCTACATATTCGCCCTGCTCCACAGAAAAGTTTACATCTTTTAATGCTTCCACCTGATTTCCGCCAAAACGTGTTGTATATACTTTACGAACATTTTTTACATCTAATAATGCCATTATAATTCCCTGCCTTTCTTTTTCAAACACTCTCTAAGCTTACAGGTTTATTATAAAAAGAAAGTGCAGCTACTTCCATCGAAGTACCTAACACTTTCTGTTCTTACCTTACATTTTTGTAAGATATATCTTTGTTCCGCTTCCCACCTCTGAATCTACTGTAATATTCCACTGCAATTTATCCATAATATTTTTACATAAATACAGACCGATTCCGGTAGACTTCTTGTTCTCTCTGCCATTATATCCAGTAAAGCCTTTTTCAAAAATTCGCGGAAGATCTTCTGCCGGAATTCCGATTCCTGTATCTTCGATTACAAGAGATTTTTCTTTCATATAAATAGAAATCTGTCCCTTCTTTGTATATTTCAAAGCATTCGATATGAACTGTTCAAGTACAAAAACAAACCATTTGTCATCTGTTACTATATATCTTCCTGTCGGCTTAAAGTTCATTTTTATCTTTTTAGATATAAAAATCTTTGCATACTTTCGTATCACCTGCCGCACCATATCATCTACCGCATACTGTTTAAAAGATAAATCTGAAGATATGTCTTCAACTCTTAGATAATTTAATGCCATCTCCACATACTGCTCTATCTTGAACAGTTCCATTTTCATATCAGAAACAGGTATTGATTCCTGAATAATTTCTAACCGTTTATTTATCCGGCTGTTCACTATATCTTCTTCATATAAAAATTGCTCCGTATTTTGCAATAAAATATCCAATGCAGCAATCGGTGTTTTGATCTGATGAACCCACATGCCATAATAATCAAGCAGCTCTTTTTTTGCAATTCGATTCTTAGAAATAAGCTCCTGCTTTGCCTGATATAATTCCTTTGCAAGTTCCTGATAATCATATTCAATAATATCCATATGCTCTGGGAGTTGTTCTGCATCGTCAAAAAACTGCTCCCTGTTGATATGTAATAACTTATGCCGTTTATAATATTTGTAAAAATCAATAAACAGACATACTGCACACCACACAAAAGACAATTCGCATCCATAGATAATCGCATCAAAAGGAATATCATATAAATAAAATAGTATTCCAAATATCACAACGATTCCTGTAAATATAATAATTGGCATTTTGCGGATTTTCAAAAATGAAAAAATACTTTCTTTGATCATTTCTCTTTCTTTCCTCTATTTATCCAAATAATACCCGATTCCTTTTTTCGTCTTAATTCGTCCTTCCATATCTGCATTTTCTAACTTCTTACGAAGTCTTGCCACATTTACTGTAAGTGTATTATCATCAATAAATTCGTCACTCTCCCACAGCCTTGCGATAATATCATCTCTTGCAACAATCTTTCCGGCATTCTCCATAAGCATCTGCAAAATACGAAATTCATTTTTAGTAAGAGATATTTTCTCCCCCTTATAAGAAAGCGAAGCATCATTTAAATTAAGAAGCATTCCTTCATGCTCTAACACATTGACATTGCCTTGAAAGGAGTAGGCCCGGCGTAGTAATGCCTGTACCTTGGCTGTTAGTACATTTAGATCAAATGGCTTCTCGATAAATTCATCGCCGCCCATATTCATTGCCATCACTATGTTCATATTATCATTCATAGAGGATAAAAACAGAATTGGAACACTCGATATTTTCCGGATTTCCTGACACCAGTAAAATCCGTTATAGAACGGCAAACCAATATCTAAAATAACAAGCTGCGGATCAAACTGCTGAAATGCTTCCATCACACATTTAAAATCTTCTATCTGTTTGGTCTCATAATCCCACCGCTCCAGATGTGCTGCCACATTCGAAGCAATCGTAGAATCATCTTCGACAATTAAAATTCGATACATTTTTCCTCTCTATTCCTTTTAGTGTATGTTCAACAAAAATTCTTGATTATACCGACTTTGTTGAACCGTTAATAAGTTACATATATCTCCTTAAAATTCTTTTTTAAAATACTTCTCTGTATAATGAATAAACCTTTTCACTATTTCCGGAAGAAAAGATTCATTTTTATAGATAAGATATAATTCCCTGCAAAATTCCTTTTCCGGCAATCTATAAATCAATATCTTTCCAGACTCATGTAATTCTCTTATCATTTGATATGACAAAATCGAAATTCCCATTCCAGCTTCCACACAATCTCTTAGCATCTCTGCACTATCAAAGGTTGCAATAATGTTTAAGTCTTCTTCTTCTATTCCAAAATACTTCAAGCTGCCGAGTGCCTCTTTCATTGTTCCAGAGTACTGTCTTCTTGCTAAAAATGGTGCTTCTAAAATCTGTCTTAAATCACTCTCCCCAGAATCACTTTCTCCGGCAAAAATCTTCTGATACTCCTTTGTATTTGGTGCTGCCAAAACCAAATGGTCTTTTATCAGTGGAATGTACTTGCACTGCTTTTCTACCTTTGTCCCAACAAATCCAATATCGAGACTTCCCTCTTTTACCCGACGAATAATATCTAAACTATCCGCACTCGTCATCTCCACCTGCGTATTTACATTTTTCTTTAAAAATCCACTCAATATTGTAGGGACAAACCACTGTGCCGGAACAGAAGATGTACCAATCCGAAGAAACTCACTTCCATTCCCCCCAACTTCCATTATTGCTTTCCGATGTAAAAGTAAAATATCTACTGCATACTTATAAAGTTTTACCCCATCTTCTGTCAATTCAAAATTTCTTGCTGTACGTCGAATCAGCTTTTTCCCAAGCTCATGCTCTAAGGCTGACACATGTGTACTGACTGTAGATTGCGAGAGATGCATTTTCTTCGATGCTGCCAAAAAACCTTTACATTCTGCAACATTTGCAAAAATCTGCAATTGATGTATATCCATTTTCTCACTTTCCTTTCCGGTAAGTTTAAAATACTCTGGTCGAAAACACTCCAGAATAAATATATTTTACCATATCTATCGTTTTTATCAATAATCCTATCTATATTATCGAAATAATGAATTTTACTTTCTGTACAATATCTATTAAACTAATTTTAGAATAAATTACATTATGTTGGGAAATTTTATCCAAAATGTACTCGCAAAATCGGTTACAAAAGTAAATGTATGAAAAGTTCTGAAATTACATTGAAGAGGAATCATAAAAGTATTTTTCAGTGGTAACAAGCACATACATAAAAAGCACTGAGAGTACATCCCACATAAAAGGAGGCTGCCTATTATGGAAAAAGAAAAACTATTTTGCAAGGGAGGAGGATGTACCGCTAAACTTGGTGCCGGTATTTTAAGTCGTATATTATCGAAGCTACCGCAGGGTCCGGAAGATGAGAATCTTCTTGTCGGTTATGACAGTAAAGATGATGCCGCTGTCTATAAGATATCTGATGATATTGCTTTTGTACAAACCCTTGATTTCTTTCCTCCGATGGTCGATGACCCTTACACTTTTGGGAAAATCGCTGCTACAAATGCATTAAGTGATATTTACGCAATGGGCGGTGAAGTAAAGACCGCCTTAAATATTGTCTGTTTTCCTGAAAAAATGGATTTGAACATTTTAGGTGAAATTATGCGAGGCGGTGCCGAAAAAGTAATTGAAGCCGGCGGAACACTTGCCGGAGGGCACTCTATTGCTGATTCGGATGTGAAATATGGTCTTTCTGTTACCGGCATCGTCAATCCGAATAAAATCTATACGAATAACGGGGCGAAACCGGGCGATGCACTGATTCTTACGAAGCGGCTTGGTGTCGGCATTATCTGCACAGCAAATCGAGTAGGAGAAGCTTCTGTGGAAGCAATGAAAGCCGTAACAGACTCCATGACAACCTTGAACAAGTACGCCGCAGAGTGTTGCAGGAATTTCGAAATCCATGCCTGCACAGACGTTACAGGATTTAGTTTTCTAGGCCACCTTCATGAAATGATGGATGGACAGCTTTCCTGTCATATTCACGCAAAACAGGTTCCTGTCTTTGAAGAGGCCTTACGACACGCCGATGAATTCCTTTTAACTGCTGCCGGACAGAGGAACCGAAACTTTACCGGTCCATTTGTTCAATTTAAAGATATCCCATTTGCAATGGAAGAAATTCTTTTTGATCCTCAGACATCCGGTGGTCTGCTCATTTCTCTTGCAAAAGAAGATGCACCTGCTCTTCTTGGCAAGTTAAAAGCTTCCGGTCTTCCTGCTGAGATTGTCGGAGAAGTTTTGGAAAAAGCAGAACCAGAAATTTTAGTCACGAATTAAATGACTTCTACCTATTTAGAATTTTAAAAAACACAACCTACTCTTAGAATCTTTCTTACAAAATAAATACCAGAATGATTCATAGAACATATCAGATGTGCAGTAAAAGTATGGCTTCATTGCATGACGCACATCTTGCAGCAAGAATGCCGAGACATTCTTTACATTCTTTATAAATATACAAAATGGAGGAACCATCATGATTAAAGTAAATGCAATAGGCGATGCCTGCCCAATCCCCGTAGTAAAAACTAAAAATGCTATCCGCGAATTACAGGGTGGAGGGACAGTTGAGACACTTGTTGATAATGAAATTGCCGTACAAAACCTTACAAAGATGGCAAACCAGAAAGGATACGATGTACATTCTGAAAAAGTTGCTGATAATGAATTTAAAGTCACAATGACTGTAAATGCAGAAGCGGCACAGATTGCCGCTAATAATGCTGTGTCAACAATAGAAGAAGAAAGCTGTCCGATCACTCCGTTAAATAAAAAAAATACGGTCGTAGTTATCCGCTCAAATCAGATGGGAAACGGCGAAGAAGAACTTGGAAAAGCTTTATTAAAAGGATTTATCTATGCCTTAAGCCAGCAAGATACTCTTCCTTCTACTATCCTTTTCTATAATAGCGGTGCATATATCACTTGTGAAGACTCTGCCTCTATTGAAGATTTAAAATCTTTAGAAGCCCAGGGTGTTGAAATCCTCACCTGCGGAACCTGTTTAAACTTTTATGGCATTACGGATAAATTACAAGTTGGCGAAGTGACAAATATGTATGTGATTGCAGAAAAAATGACACAGGCTGACTTAATCGTGCAGCCTTAAATAAAGGAGTTTGCCTATGCTTAGAAAGAAAAAGCCTGCATTCATCATCGCATTTGACGCAACCACACAGGCAATGGCAACCGATAAACTCTGTGCAAAAAATGGTCTTCCCGGACGATTAATTCCTGTTCCACGCGAAATTACCGCCGGCTGTGGCTTTGCCTGGAAAGCCGCTCCAGAAGATGAAACTATTTTAATAGAAGCACTCACAAAAGAAGGAATCGAGTGGGCTTCTACACATATTTTAGAAATTTAATTTATTAGCATTTAAAAGAAAAAATATTCAGGATTTTATTTATGAACAAATATTTTATTGGTATTGATATTGGTTCTACCTGCGCGAAAACAGTTGTCATGAATCATGAAAAAGAAATTCTCCACCGTTTTTTACAGCCAACTGGCTGGAGCAGTGTAGATACTGCAAATCAAATACAAGAACTACTTAGAGAAAAGGGCATTCTTCCAGAAGAATCCGTTGTTGTCGCGACCGGATATGGACGTGTATCCGTCCCTTACGCTGCAAAATGCGTCACAGAAATTACCTGCCATGCAAAAGGAGCCTGCTATATTCATAAAAATGAAAATATGCTCCTCATTGACATCGGGGGACAGGATACGAAAATCATCCGCATTGAAAACGATATGGTCACCGACTTCCTCATGAACGATAAATGTTCTGCTGGAACAGGCCGATTCCTTGAAGTCATGGCAAATACATTATCTCTAACCCCACAAGATCTGTGTGAGCTTGCTTCAAAAGGCAGCGGAACTTCTATCAGCTCCATGTGTACTGTGTTCGCTGAATCTGAGGTAATCAGTTTGATCGGACGTGGAGAATCAAGAGAAAACATTGCCTTTGCCGTTATCGACTCTATCGTACAAAAAGTTGTATCGCAGGCAGCAAGACTTACAAACGGACAGGAAGAATGTATCTGTCTCACTGGTGGATTATGTGATTACTCTTATCTTAAGAAATCACTCGGAGAATCTTTAAAAACAGATGTATTAACCGATACTGACGGTCGCTATGCCGGAGCAATTGGTGCAGCGCTTTCTGCCACCACTATCTGAATTACAATCTATGAGAATGATTAAAGGTGGATTAAAATATTATATCTTATTCGAAAACTATGAGCAGGGACTTGCCCTTCATGATGTCTTAGATTCCGATGACATTCCAAACCGAATTGCCCCGGCTCCCAGAGCCATTCAGGGTGAATTATCCTGCGGTATGTCCCTTCTCATAGAACCTGCTCACATAGAACAAGTACGACTTTCCATTGAAAAGCACCAAGCAGAATACCATACCATCGTACCCCTCGAAGGACAGGTAAAACCAAAACGAGATAAATATTGTTGAATTACTATTTTTCTAGATAACAGAAAAACCCCAGAAACAAATGTTTCTGGGGTGAATCTTACGCTTGAACACAAGTACCTTGCGGTACGATATATATACAAAAACTTATTACAACAATTTCCATTTAGCATTATCAACTTGCAGACTATAACCACAATAGGAACAACAACCGTTATTATCCGGAATATAGTTAGCCCCACAACTTGGACATTCCTTTTCCATCACAACAGCCTGGCCTTTGGACTTGATTCGATTCGGATAACGAGATCGGCAAAGCTTCCAGTTATGCTTTTCACTTTTCGTCACGATATGCTTATTATTTTGAAGAAAGGTTTGCTTCAACATCGCTTCCACAGAAATCGTCGTCTTGTCAGACGTATTTTCCACACCTTTTAGCTTTATATTATTAACACTGTAAGAAAGCAGCTCTGGGGTAAGAAGTGTTTTGTACAACGCTTCATTGATATTACTTATTAACCAGCCCTCATCATAACGGACAATCTCTTTCTCAAGATTCTCCAGCTCATCTATTTTCCTTGCTCTGATCCAAAGAAGACTCAGACTCAGTATAATTGTAAGTGTCATCGCAACACCAATTGCAATATACATATTCGTGATCAAATAAACACAAGGAAATGTCGGTAAAAACGAAAGTAAAATCGTTACACTGGTATACTTTAGATTATCCATATTCGGATCTGGTGTCTGATAAATCATAAAATCTTCGATTTGCCAGTCATAGAAATTACTCTGAATAAACCCTCCACAATAAGGACAGTTTGTCTCATCACCTTTTAACTGTATCTGTGCCCCACAGCTTGGACAAAATATTTCCGAATACTTTGAGTAAAATCTCTGCTCCTTCTGCCTGTCTTTCTCTCCCACTTCATTGTGACGAATATGACGGGACTGCCGAAGCAATATCGACCCATGCGGATAAATCGATTCATGAATCACCTTACCACTGTCTCTATGTAAATATTTATCAGAAACAGCGGCTTCTATGATAACTTCCCTCCATTCACGTCCTGAATCACTCCAATGCCGGAAGTCTCTCTTTTTGGCATTCCCTTCTGATAACTTCACATTCGTAAAATGTAGCTGCCTTGATAAACCTCTTCCTTCAAGCAGCTTTACTTCATGCATTACTTTTTCTTGAAAAGTCCGATCCATTCTTACTGTACTCTTTTGCAAATTACCGGTTTGCATCAAAGTAAGCAGCTCCTCCAGAACATTCGATATCTTTTTCGGTACTTTCTCCGTTCTCAAAGACTTCGCTTCCGGTTGTGCCAATCTTTTTTTCACCACAAAATACCAGTTACTTGGCAAAAATCGTTCAAAATTCCACTCCAGTATGCGGCTTGCAACAATATACCCTAATGCACAAGCCCACACAAATGCAAAAACACTCGCCTCACTCCATGTAAGTTTCATCAAAAATCACCTCCTCATATATCCATAGATTACTACAACAACACCCTTTTCCCTCAATGCTCAAATTCTTCTACTTCTTAGGCAAATACCGCATATCCGATACCGTATATACTGTAATAAATGCCTCTGGATCTTCCTGATTGATATACTTCATCAATTTCTGGTATTCCCCTTTGTCTACAATGGTAATGATCTCATTTCTTTTTTCCATATTATAAGCACCAATCGCTTCGTAAATAGTTGCCCCACTGTGCAGATCACGAACAATAAACTGCCGCAATTCCTCTTCCTTTTTTGTAATAATACAGACCCGTCGTTTGATATTATGATCAAAAATAAAATGATCCAAAACAATACCATTAAAATAAGTTCCCAATACACTGAGTACTACAGTTTTCTTATCATAAACCAGCGCCGCCGAAAGTGCCACACACATCCCCGACAAAGACATCGCTTTCCCCAGCTCCATATGAAAATATTTATTTATAATCTTAGCTACAATATCCAATCCCCCAGAAGAAGCATTCCGGTTGAATAAAATACTCAGACCCACACTCACTACCAGAATGTAACAAAGAACATCCAGTTCCTGACTATTCGTTATAGAACCGGTATTGGGAAAAATGTTCTCAAATATACCCAGAAACACTGGCAGCATAACACTCGTGTAAACTGTTTTAAGCCCGAATTCCTTTCCGCAGGTAAAAAATCCAATAATTAATAAAACTACATTAAGAATCATCGTAATCGCTGATAATGGCAGCGGAACAAAATTCGACAGAACAATACCCAGACCTGACATACTGCTAATCGACGTATGACTCGGAACCAGAAAAAAGTAAACAGCAACAGCTATAATAGCAATTGCGATGGTAAGGATATTTATTTCTATCAAAATAGACTTGTAATCTGTCTTCGTTTTCATATTATTTTTTTATCTCCTCCTGTGTTAAAGACTATTACTGCATGAATAAAAAGTATAATTGAGCCGATGATTAAAAACATCATTTCCCTTCATTTATTTTTCTTATTGAATTTTGGAACTGTCAATTCGCTATACATGGTATTAAATAATTCTGTTAGAAACTGCTTATTTTTAATAGCTCTTATGTCTCTATTTGCGCTCAAATCCAAGATATCTTGTCCCTTGAAAATTTAATGTTCCAGCATCTCCTTCTATTAGCATTCCATACTCAGAACCACTCATAGAGAATTCTATTCTGTCACCGCTGTCCACCTCGAAAGTTACATAATAGGAAGTGGATGAGGTAGTGCTATATCCATGAGAGCCGCTCATGTCCCCATTATTAGGATGTTGATGATGGGAGACTTCCGTTCGTTTGGCAACTACCCTGGCTGATACATTGAGCCGTGGAGAGTGATTGTTTTTATTCCATGTGGTAATACTTGTGATAATGCTATATCCTAATATAATAAAAACGCTACAAAATATTAGTGCGAAGGCGATGTTAAATAGCACATCAAATCCATCAAATAACATAGTGTTTCTCCTTCTTATATTTTCTCCTCTTAGAAATATGTGTTTTACAATAATTTTATCATACAGCAATTATAACTTCAAATAGGAATTTGCCGAGGGAGTAAACGGACGTCCCCAGCAAATTCCTATTTTTCTAGATAACAGAAAAACCCCAGAAACATTGGTTTCTGGGGTGAATCTTACGCTTGAACACAAGTACCTTGCGGTACGATATATATTAAGGTATTTCTTTTCACTTACGTTCAAAGAATGGCTTTCGTACTAATTCGCAAAAAACGCTCATAAGTACTCAATGCCTTATTCAGTTACAATTATATAAGTTCGTGATTACTCGATGATAGAAGCAACACGTCCTGATCCTACAGTACGTCCACCTTCACGGTATCAGAACGGGATATTGCCAGATGTAAATGGTTATTTTTCGTTTAATTTGTGATGAAAAATATGAATTTTTTGCTGATTCCATGGGGTTTGGGAAGATTTTGTTATCAGGGTGTTATCACTTTAGTTTTAGTTTCTCTGGCATATTTTTTCTCACACTTGCAATTTCTTTATTCAAATCTTTTATATATTCTTTGCACACATCTATATATAATCCCGTTTTATATTCCGGTTTTTCCACAAAATTTAGTTCAACTGACTCTTTTATAACTTCCTCAAGTAACTTTACAAATACAGCTTTTAAAGTATTTTGACTTTCATCGTCATTGAGGCACACTTCCACTGCATCTTCAAATTCAAACACTAAATAATCCCTTTTCTCTTTTTTTTCTAAATGTACATTAATCACTCTGCTTTCCTGATTCATAAATATCCTTTCTATCATAAAATGCACTTTTGCCACCCTCAAGAGTGTGCATACTTTCCTGCGTCCAATTTTTTGTATCGCTTTCATCCTCTATATTTTTAAGTTCATCATAAAATGGATTACCAATATATGTTTTATATACTCCATTCTCGTGTGTTCTTAGTATACTAATATATGGAAGTGTTCCAACTGCAATATTAGCATTATGTGTCGCTATAATCACTGTTTTTCTACGTTTTGCTAGATCAGTTAATTTTGGAAGTATATTAGATGTTATATATGAATTTCCCATCCCTAACTCTGGTTCATCTAAAATATATACGTCACTTTCCGAATCCAATAATCTTTGCATTAGTAAAATCCCTCGTTCTCCATTAGATGGCTTATAAATTTCTCCATTTTCTAATGCAATTTCTTTAGATACCCCGATAAATACTCCTATATCCTTAATTCCCTCCTCATAGAACTCTTGAAATTTTGATATTTCTTCTGATATATTTTCCTTTAAAAGAGAGCTTCTTATCTCGTCTATGGCAAGTTTACAATTTTTTAAAATAGTTATACCACATTTAAATTCATTTGTACGTGATTCTTTTGTTAACATTCGATAACGTGTTTGAATGTATATATCCCCTTTTTCCTCAATATTACCCAAATATTCTTTTTCTATTCTATCTGGTACTGAAAATGCGCTACATATTTCCTCTACATTTTCAAATAATTTGAATCTTTCCATTGCAAAATCATAAAATCCAACACTACTAGGCTTAGATATTGTATCTGAACATTTATCTGCTATTGCTTTTATCTTATCAATGCTCCAATTCGTAAGCTTAATGCTTTTATCACTATTCCATTTTTGTAACTTTGCATTATTTATATTTTTACATAATTTTTCCAATATCGAAGTTAAAGTTTCACTATCTTCTTTATCTAAATATTTTTCTATATCAATTTTTTTAAATGTAGATTCTACAAATTCTTTTAAATATTTATAATCTAATTCAAGCTTTCGGTTGCGTACCTCCTCTTCTATATGTACACACTCTGTTATTTTCATCCTCCCTTTATTTTTATTATTATCTTTTGTTTCCATCCAGCTTATATATTTTTCAAAGGATGTTGGTAATTCTTCTTTCCAATCATAAATTTCTATAAACTGTTGTTTCATACTATCTAATCGAAGTTTTTCAGGTGTAGCTATTATATCATCAATCTTTAACATTTTAGAAAAATCTGCATCTTTTTCGCTACCTTTGTAACTTTCTACAGGAATTCCATTTTCAGCATAATATTTTTTCAAGGATTCAAGAATCTCCGTTTTTCCGGTTCCCTTTTGCCCAAAAATGATATTAATATCTTCATAAAAAGGTAGTTTAAAACTTACTCTTTTATATGGTGATACTAAGATTTCTTTTTTGCGTTTTTGATTAAGCAATGTGTCTATGATTTGTGTATCTTTCTTCGCCAACAAACAAAACTGCTCAAAGGTTTGTATAGGAAGTCTTATATCAGCAAACCTACTGGTTTCATATTTATTCCAATCTTGTACATCACTTCCTATAATAACACTATAATCAAAATTTGAAAAAACCCCTAAACTTCGATAATCAGATGTCTCTTTAAATAACCGACTAGAATCTTGTAATAATTCCCCTAATTCCTGAATATCTTCATCAGAAAGTTTAGGTTCCTTATGAAAATGCGGTATATAAATACAGTCACATTCTCCTAACATTTCATACACTTTTTTGACACTAACCTGAAATGTGTTTACATCTTCATCTTTTATTAATTTTTGTACTCGATCATTAAATAATTCGACATTTTTAGGATTAGCAATTACTATCAAATGACCTCTCTTTCCGTTTCCCACTTGATCTATTTTCCCTATAATATCAAGTTCCACTCCCGGCCATATATCACAATATCCTTCTGTAATTTTTTTAAATTCTTTATATTGAACATAATCAAATTGATTATGATTTGTTATGGCAATAATTTTAACTTCTGCCTCAACAACTTTCTGAAAAAATTTATCTGATGTAACGTTTCTTGTAGAGGCATCTCCCTTTTTCACTTTTTTCGTATGACAGTGTAAATCTATTTTCATAGTTGTATTCCTACCTATTTTATATAATTACCTTATCGACAAAAATCCTTAATTCTCTTACTATAATCACATTTCTCTCATTCTAATTTTTTTATCATTAATTATTTTCTAATTTTTCTTTTACCGCCTTGGCAACATACCAAAACATTACTGGCGGAATTGCATTTCCTAGTGCCCTATATTGAGCAGTTTCACTTCCTACAAGCTCAAATTTTTCTGGGAAAGACTGTATTCTTGCTACCTCTCTTGGTGTAAACCTTCTATATCGCTTTCCCTCCATAAGAACTGGATCTGTGCTGTTTAAAGATACTTTCGCTAAATGTGCTCCAACTGTATTACATGGTTTATTTAAATCTTGAGCTCTTCCTTTATTCATACTCTCTCTTTTTTTCATCATTCCTGCTACAGCTCGTTCACTAAAAAAATATTTTTCATCTACCTTTTTTTCTATAACTTCTTTTAGTGGAATAAAATCATCTTCGTTTCTAATCTTTGTATCTGGAAATGAAAACTCCATTTCTAAATCTTTGCGAAATCCAACGATAATAACACGTTCTCTTTTTTGTGGAACACCATAGTTTGCGGAATTTAATATACGATACTGTACATTATATCCACTATCTTCAAATTCCTTCATTATTAAAGGAAATGCGCTTTTCTTATTTGCTGTAAGGATACCCTTTACATTTTCTGCAATAAAACATTTAGGCTGTCTTTCCTTGAGAATCCTGCACATTTCAAAAAATAGCTTTCCTCTTTCATCTTTTACTCCAAGTCGTTTAGGATTCTGAGCAATAATAGAAAAAGATTGACATGGAAAACCACCAGTTAAAATATCAAATTCTGGTATATCCTCAGATTTTACTTCTCGTATATCTCGATTGTCTGGTGCTATTCCAAAATTTTCTTTAAATATATTACATGCATTATCATCAATATCATTTGCATAAACTATTTCCATACTATTTGAAGCATAATGTTTACCTAAAAAATCAAAATCTCCTAGCAATCCTACATCTGTTCCGCCACATCCACAAAATAATGAGGCTACTCTTAATTTTTCCATGTTAATAACTCCTCAAACTGTCCTACATTTTTAGGATCAAATGTTATATCCGCTCCATTAGAAGGTATCATATTAATTTTGTCACTCTTATAAAGCCCTACCGGATCCTGTAATAAAAATAATTTTCTTTCTGTTTTACTTAATAACAAACGATATACATAATATCTATCACGTGTACTATCAGCAGTATTCCACTCATTTCTCGTTAAATGTATTCTGTTAAAGTGTAAAGGTTTCGAACTAATAGTTGTTTTAACTTCAATATATCTTTTTCTCTCATCCAATTCCACTGAGCTGATATCATATCCAACTGCAAACTGTGTCGGTATTCTCTTAATTAAATGAATTAAATCCTCACGATTTCCTAATTTAATTCGCACACATTCATGCCCGTGAACTAAACTTTCTCCTATATCTCCAATATCTTTCGTTGTAAATGTATCATAATATTTTGCAATACGTGTTTCAATTACCTCTCCTGTCTTAGCAAGTTCTTTCACTCCCACATTTTCAGCATTTTTTGTATTTTCTTTTAACTGTTGCAACTCTTCTTCACTGCTTGCAATATACGATAGAATATCTGTTGAAAAATCTGTATTCTTCATATCTCTATTTACATATGAAAACCAACTATCACTATATTTTTTTACTTCTTCTAAGCTCCCCTGACGACATTCTATCATCTTATCATATTTATCAAACCATTCTTCAGATTCACAAAACTTTATAATAGCTTCTTCCTCAAGTGTATTAAGATAATACATTCTACTATCATAAGTTTTAAGAAGATTCGCTATTTCCAAATAATCTAAAATATCACCGGCATAACGTATAACATCTCCTGACTGATTATATGTTAATTTTCTTTCCCGATTATCTAAAATCCTTTTCCAGGTGTTTTTGACTCCCTCATTATCTCTAGTGACTCGTAAATCATTAAATATGCAGTGACATACCTCTGGTTTAGTAATTCCAATGGAATTTCCTTTACCTCCATTTGCATATCTCAGCAATTTTAAAATATACTGTGCCGGCTTAAATTTAATTCCTTGTTCAATTTGTTCCAATACTCTTTTAGGTTTAATATGTGCTCCGGGATATTGAAAATTATAAAGAAATACTTTAAAGCATTCTACCAAATCCTGATTATTTGCTAACTCAATTGCTCTTCTTCCAGGTTTTTCTGTTGTTTCAGTATGCTCGATAAAACCAAACAATGCTGATATTTCTGTACGCCAATTATTAATAGTTTTTAATTCTTTATGAGCATTCCCCGGATATTGAAACAATGCTTCATTTACTTCTGCAATAAAATTGTTTGTGTTTCTTTCTCCAACTCTTACAATTTCTTCTGCAACATAAATTAACACATTTTCTATATCACCTTTAAATCTTGGTCTAACATGATGAAGCCTAAAAAAATACTCATCAGGTATTTGATAAACTGACATCCTCTTCCTCCCTTAACGCTTTGGTTAATTGTTCTGCTATGCATTTGGCCATAAGTGGTGGAACAGCATTTCCAACTTGCCTAAATTGTTGTGTCTTGTTTCCTAAAAAGACAAAATCATCTGGAAATGACTGTAATCTAGCGCATTCCCTAACAGTTGGTACACGATTAAATTTATAATGAAAATGATGTCTATGTCCTGTATCAATTGTAGGGGCTGGTTTATCACTTGCAAATCTTGTCCATGCTACATGAAAATTTCTACTATTTCTATATTCTTCTGGTAAATTTTTATAATTACCTCCATCAGGAACCATTGATATAATTTTCTTTACTCTTTCTGAATGATTAGCTGCGACATGATTTTTAACTTTGCTAGAATTTCTTCTCATTAATTTTTGATAATCGTTTTGTATCGCTGTAAGATACGGTACATCTTCACTTCCCAACTCATTTTCTAAAGTAGGCAAATCTGATAATGCCATACCACACGTTATTGTTTTTGAAACAACATCTGGATATTCAAAATGACCTTTCTTCATTCCCACAAACACTACACGCTTTCTATTCTGCGGCACACCATAATCAGCAGCACACAATATTCTATATTGGATTTCATATCCTAAATTTCTAAATTTTTGAATAATACTATCTTTAATTTGTCCTTTAAATAAAGTAACCAATCCTGGCACATTTTCAATCACAAACGCTTTGGGCTGAATTTCCTCTACCAACCGTATATATGATAAATAAAGTTTATTTCTGGGATCTTCAAATTTTCTCGGTCCTGATAAGGACATTCCTTGACAAGGAGGACCGCCTATAATCACATCTATTGTTTTATTTCCGATTAAAGGTTTAATATCTTTTTCATATGTCACCTCTGTTATGTCTCCACAAATTGATTTTGCTCCTACATGATTCAATTCAAATGTTTCTAAAGCCTTAGCATCATTATCTATTCCTAATAATATATTGTATCCTGCTTCTTCAAATCCATATGATAAACCTCCACAACCACAAAATAAATCAATGGCGTTTAGTTTTGTTTCCATTATCTCTTCTTACCTTTCTATTATCTTTAGGTTTCTCTGCATCCTCTGGAATTGCCCATGCCTCTCCCAACTTAAAAGTTCCATTTATACGGTCTTCCGCACATAAAACTTGTACCCTTCGTTGAGAAATCTTCCATTTTTTTGCAGCTTGCCCTGCTGTCATATATCCACATCCCATATTTCTTATCCCTTCTTTCTTGTTTTATTATATTCTACGGGGCGAACAAAAGCAACTTTATATTTTCTATTTATACAAAATGGAGAGACAGATTTGTTGTCTCTCCATTCTTACTAAATATATAATATTTCACCTCTTATTATTTCCTCTACTTTTTCTTTAATATCATTCATCCTCCTCACCCATTCCATCCAATTCTCTTCTCTCATTTCTTCTGCCACTCCATACCTTTCTGCCATCTGCTTCACCAGTATTTCTACCTGTTCTCCTGCCTCCTTATCAATCTGATTCAAATGTTCTGTCAGCTTTCCGGTTAATATAAGATATTGGTAATACCCTGATTTATGTTCTTTCAGATAATCCTTTCTCAATATTCCATATTTGCCATAAGTTTCTTCTTCCTCTTTAATGATTAGTTCTGGAAAATAATAATCTCCCTGTAATGTATAGTTCAGCCCATTCGTTTTATCATGAATTCGTTTTTTCATAGTTCTAAATCTCCATTCCCCTGCATCTCGTTCTACTACTTCGTTGATGTTGATTTTCCATCATGCTTTTTCTTTTTTCCTGTTTTAGTAATTCTAAAATACTTTTCCCTGATGACTGCTCCTTTCTGTTTTTTTCTTCGATTTCCATTTCTCTCTGAATGTCTTTCTGTATGGCTTCCTTAACAGTTTTATTTCCAAGAACCCGTACTACCCTGCTATATTGTTCTGAAATATCCAGCAACTCTTCTTTTTCCTCTTGTAAGTATTGATTTCTCTGTTGGGCTTTGCTTAAGTCTTTTTTCACGGCTTCGCAGATTTGTTTTTCTCTCTTATATTTTTCCTTCCATTTTTCTATTTCGGTGTTAAGTTCCTGTACTTGTGCTGCCAGTCCGGCAATAATGCCTTTCATCTGATTGAACAGTGGTGCTATTTTTTTATCCCGGTAATTGGAGGCTCTTTCTAAGGCTCCGGCCTCCGGCAGTTCTGGAACGATCTTTCTGCATTCTTTTAATTCTCTGCTGACTCTATCTATTATTGGCTGCAATTGTGCCCGCTGCTCTGCCAGATTCTCTAATTCTTTCTCTGCTTCTTCCGCATATTTTTCTGCCAATTCTTTCTCCTGGACGGCCTGTTCTTTATCTTCTCTGAGATTTTTAATATCCGCTCTGGCATCGGCAATCTGCAAAGTCAATCCTTCGTTTTCTGTTGTCAGATATTCTTTCTCCTGCTCTAATTCCTGTACCTCTTTTTTACGCTCTTTTTTCTTAAAATTATATACATCTAGATGTTCTTCCTGTGTGCCTTTTTGTTTCCATTCGATTCCATGCTGTTTTGCTATCTCGGCAAGAATTTCTTTTTCATGATTAATCCATTGATTAAGCTCTGTAGCATGTTTTGTGCCTCCCTGAAAACCCTGACTTTTTAATGCCTGCTTCAGTGAAACTCTTGTATCCATTCCTTTTCCCTTCCAGCCTGTCACATAAGGAACAAAATCTATGTGCAGATGTGGTGTTGCTTCATCCTGATGCAGATAGCAGCTAAATACCCTGAGATTGGGATTTCGTTGCTGAAAATCCTGCATATACTGATCTAACACTTTTACTGAGAGATTCCCTTCCGGGGTTCTGACAGCCATATCTTCACAGTTTCCAATCTGAAAGATTACTTCATGAAATAACTTTTCCTGCTTTCCCTGACGTATCTTTTCATAATAATTTGTAATCTGCCTGTCTTTTCTTTTTCCAACATTATAACGCTCTACTGCTTCATCAAATAGCTGACGGTAAACATCTTTTATGTTTTCATCACAATAGCAGATGTTTAAATCTACTCTGTCCTTATCTACATTTTCCGCTATAAATTCTCGCCTATTATGTGCCAGTGAACCAGCTCCAACCATTCCGCTGACTGTTCTTTTTATTGCCATTCATTCTCACTTCCTTTCTTAAAAACTCATATTGGATATAATGCAGGTCTGTATCTCTAATATATTCTGGAATCTAAAAACTTTTCCTGCCGGCTACGGCAGTTTTGTTACTTTTGTCAAAAGTAACGCAAAAGCACTTTCGACAGCCATACCGTCCATCAAAAGTGCCTTTGCGCCCTGCCGGGGGCAAGACGTCCTGCTGACGTCCGTTTTTTACCAGATAAACTGGAACATACCTGCCTCTTCTATTAGTTGATTTATGTCTGTATTATTTCTTCGCTGATTTATTCTTCTATCCTCACACGAAGATACTCCAGATTTCCGCTGTACGGAGTTCCTACCAGATACCATTCTCTTTTCGGATTCATTTCCATTCTGCTGAAAATCCATTTTCCATCCATAAATACTTCCATTCTTTTCCCACAGTGAAATCCTGTGTGTACCCACAAATCAGAGGATAATAGACCATATCTGTCATTTACACGATTGTAAGCTAAAATTCCTTCTTTCATTATCATCTGCTCCCTTCCGTCTATACCAGCTAATATAATCGCATTTTGTAATTCTTTGATAGACTTTGTATACAGTAGCCTGTTAGCCTGCCAGTAATCTGTGACTGTATATCTGCTGATTTTCTCTTTGAATGTTCTGTACAGGTGCGTGTTACGCTCCTGTTATAAGGTAATCAGGGAAAATATTTACCATCGAAAGTCTTCTGGTATTCCTCTTCTATCCAGATATTCCTGACGATATTTTTCTCTTTCTTCCTCCGTAGGTGCAGTTTTGTATCTGCTGTATATTTCTCTTTCTGCCATGGCATTCATCTTCTTTTCCAGACCCTGTCTGATTTTTTCTTCGTTCTGTCTGTACTCCATCAGATGATACTGTAAAAGCAGTAAAAATAGTTCATAAGGTATCTGCACATTCTTATTTTTCATTCTGACTCCTTTCAAGATGGCAAGATACCCTCTTCTTAAGAAATGGTCATCTTGCCATCTTCTTTTCTTACTCTGACAATATCCAGAACCATTGATTTCCACGTTTGACCGCATCAATCCCAAGTTCCTGCTTTGCATTTCTCAATGTTTTTGACTTTATTCCACACTTTCCTGCTTCTTCTTCAATCTTTTTCTGTGCCATGCCTCCATTAGATAATATTTTCTTCAGAAACTCTTTTGCCTGCCGGCTCTTCTGTCCTCTGGAGTCTCCACAAAGCAGCTCATCTGCACTGATGTCATATTCTCCAATCCACTCAAAACCATTATGCTGGTCTAACCGAAAAGCAATTGACTTACCTTCTGGCGCAAGAGAGCTTTTCACATGACATACAACTCTTGTTTCCGGTTCTTCTTTTATTCGTCCAACAATTAAAACACTCCTTGCTGCTGCCTGAAAATCTATGGAACCAAGCCCACGATAAGAAGATTTTCCATTACTGTTTTTGTTCATGTGCCCAATCAGAATAATTGCACACTGATATTTTTCTGCCAGAACAGCTACCCTCTTCATAACCGGACGTATTTCATTTGCTCTGTGCATATCTACATCTGATCCAAGAAATCCCTGTATCGGGTCAAGTACGACCAGTCTTGCCTTTGTCTGGATAATCGCTTCTTCCAAGCGAATGTCTAACATAGTCAATGGCTGTTCCCGATCGTCAATTACCAATACCTTTGAGCAGTCTGCTCCTGCTGCCAGTAACCGTGGTTTTATCGTATCACCCAGCCCATCTTCTGCTGTCTGATAAATTACATTTACTGGCTGTTGTAAGCACTGCTTGTTTTTAGATACTTCCATATCTGCTTTATTTTCATCGGTGATTGCATCTGCTCTTTCTGGTTCTTTCCGCTTTTCAAATGAAGCAGGAAGAATTGGTTTTCCTCTGGTCAGCTTCGCAATAATCTGCAACACCATCGTTGTCTTTCCCTCTCCCGGGTCCCCCTGTATAATTGTAACTTTCCCATAAGGAATGAATGGATAGAGTAGCCATTTAATCTCTTCTACTTCCACTGATTCCATATTTATCAGTTTAAGTGGAGGCTCCTGCCTCACAATTTCTTCCAGTCTCATAATTCTGTCTCCTTTTGCTAAGAGGCAGATTCTCCGTAAACAGCTAATTTCAAATTGTTATGAATTTTAATCTGTGATATACTTAATTTGCGAGATTGGTATATCTGCTTAGCTGATTACCGGAGAATCTGCCTGGATCTTTTGTCCGGGCTTTTTCTTTTTTTCCAACATCATTCATTTTCATTATCTCCTGCTGATCAGCCCTTACCTTTATTTTTTTCATCTAATAATGCAGCCACCTCTTTTTGTCGTGATGGATAAAGATGTCCATATGTATTCAATGTAATCTGAATATTTTTATGTCCCAGTCGTTCTTTAATAATTAGTGGCTCCACACCCTGGTCAATCAGATAGGCCACATGACTGTGTCTTAAATCGTGTACTCTTATTGGCTTTACTCCTGTCTTTTTTTCATATCTTTTCATCCGTTTCTGAAGCGTCCTTGCCACTATTGGAAACAGACGCTCATTTTCTGGAAATCCATAATGATGGCTGATATATTCCTGAACTTCTTCTTTAAGAAAATTTGGAATAATAATTGTTCTGACAGAATTATCTGTTTTGGGAGTACTGATTACATCTTTTCCATCTATTCTGTGATAGGTTTTATTGATATGAAGTAAATTATTGGTCATATCAAAATCTGCAATTGTCAGAGAAAGAAGTTCTGCTTTTGTCAATATAAGTCTAAAAAAAATTTGCTTTTAAT
>UMDV01005365.1_pt1 | contig 76873 bp, 48 predicted proteins | sample 1964571 | NCBI WGS metagenome assembly UMDV01 (sample SAMEA4836002, study PRJEB28245) | human gut metagenome | biome: gut microbiome; material: fecal sample | place: Denmark | collected 2008 | reverse complement strand
TCTCTACATCTGCCATTTCCATCATTACCAACAAAGTCAATCAGGCGGCCCAGGAGTGGCAGAACCGCCCTCTTGATCCTGTTTATCTCATTGTCTGGATGGACGGTATTGTCTTCAAGGTACGGGATAACGGTAAGATCATAAACAAGACTGTTTACCTTTGCGTCGGACTGAAACAGAACGGCCTGAAGGAAGTTCTTGGCATGTAGGTCGGCAAATCGGAAAGCTCTTCTTTCTGGATGGGTGTCCTGACCGACTTAAAAGCCCGTGGAGTGCAGGATATACTGATTACCTGTACCGACAATCTGAATGGATTTACAGATACCATCCGCACCGTATTCCCTCAGTCATCCACTCAGATCTGTGTGGTACATCAGATCAGAAACTCCTGTAAATATGTCGTTTATAAGGATAAGAAAGAGTTTACGGCGGATATGAAGAATATCTATAATGCACCCAACAAAGAGGTTGCTGCTGCAGAGCTTGACAATTTGGAAAAGAAATGGGGAGGAAAGTATCCTTACGCTATGCTTTCATGGAGGAACAACTGGGATGATTTGACCGTTTTCTTCCAGTTCCCGCTAGAGATCAGAAAAATAATCTACACAACCAATCTCATTGAGAATCTAAACGGAAAAATCAGAAAGTACACCAAATCAAAGCTTTCATTCCCTTCGGATGATGCTGTAAAAAAGACCGTTTATCTTTCGCTTATGGAGATTGAAAAGAAATGGACTATGCCTATTTCAAACTGGGGCTTGATTATGAATCAATTTATGCTTATGTTTGAAAACAGAATTCAGATATAAGAACAAACTTACAACTGAATACTGTTTCCATTTACACAAAATTTTAGACAGTTTCGCTATTGCAGCATACTGTTTCTTTGAAAAGAACCCGCCATTGATGTTAATTTTATCAATGACGGGCAACTTACTATCTTTTGATTTTATATCGAACTCGAGGGTGTGTCAAAATGATGCATCCTCTTTTTCGTTATAAAACCATCGGTTTCTCATTTTTCATAGAGTGTGATTTATTTTTCCCTGTGTCCATTCTTTCTGGTGGTATAATATGCCGTAGATGGCTTATGCCACCCTTATATTTTGATAATTTTTGTCTGTCATCTTCTCATTCTTGATTTTAGCACACATTTTCTTTATATTAAAAGCAATGGCAAAGAAGGCAAAGTCCATTGTGACCTTGTCTTTTCCAAAATGCCTGAACCTTTTGTATCCCATGTCGTATTTGATTTGTCCAAAGACGGCTTCAGGCTCTATGCATCTTTGCCCTCTATGTTTGATACCTTTCTCTGAGGTAAGCCTTTTACGCGCTTTTGGGTTTATATTCTTTCAGCCTGTGATTGACTTCTATGGTACGTCTTGGTGATTTTGAGCTGAAACACATACATCTGAGAGGATATCCCTCACATCTTGCAGCCCTATAGGCGACGCTTTCTGCAATATATCCACTTTCTGTTTTATAATGCCGTACACCTGTCCGCTTCATATGTTGCCCCATGGGACAAACATAATAATCTTTCTCCTTGTTATAATATAGGTTTTCCTGTTTGAAAGGATTTGTCACATATTTGTCTGCTCTTTGCTCCTTATGAAAGAAATTGTACTTGACATATGCTTCTATTCTGTTTTCTTCCATAAAGCTATAGTTCTCCTCCGAGCCATAACCTGAATCGGCAACCTCCTCTGATGGGAAACGGTTATAACGTTCATGAAACGAATTTTCAAAAGGAATCAATGTAAGAGTGTCTGTAGGATTAGGGTAGAGTCCAAAATCGGGCATAAACTGGTTTTCGGTTCCGATTTGTAGATTATATCCCGGTTTTAACTGCCCGTTTCCCATAGGGTCTTCCTTTATATGCATAAATGTAGCACCAGGATCTGTTTTGGAATAAGAATTTCGTTTGCCGAGTATTCTCATGTGCCTGTCATATTCGGCAAGTTTCTCACAGTGCGATTCCAATTGCTTGATTTGCTTTACCTTTTGTTTCTTAGCTTTCTTTTCTTCCTTATCCGATGCGGCTGGTGCATTTTCAAGGGAGGCTTTTAACTCTGATATCATATCCGTCAGCATGGAAGGGGTAAACTCGGTAGTGGTATTTTCAATACTGGCATTTTCCTGTACCACGACCTCATCAATCTGTTGTAGAAGAATACGTATCTTCTCAAGAAGCCTGGCACGGTTACGTTCTACGTTCTTACGCCATACGAATGTGTATTTGTTGGCTTTTGATTCAATCTTTGTGCCGTCAACATATTCAACGTCAAGGCTTATGAATCCTTTTGATACCAGAATGAGGACTATTTGTGTGAATATTCCGTTTATCTCATCCTTGACACGGTTACGGAAACGGTTTATAGTCCAGTAATCCGGCTTCTCCTAACCGGCAAGCCAGATGAAATGAATATCCCGCAGTAAGGACTTTTCTATCTTACGGCAGGAATAGATATTGTTCATATAGGCATATAAACAGCTTTGAGCATCATTCGTGGGTGATAGGGAGAACGTCCCTGTTCTTTATACAACTTGTGAAATGAACTGAGGTTAAGGGTGTCTACCATAGCATTTAGGGTGCGTACAGTATCGTCCGATGGAATATTTTCATCTATTCTTTGTGGAAAGAGGACGATTTGATTGGAATTGTAAGAACGAAAATGTATCTTTGCCATATTACTTTGCTTATACTTAAAGATACAAAATCTTTAGGTAATAACAAAGTCTCGGCTTGGGAAAGTCGGGACTTTGTCATAAAAAAAGAGGGTATGAATTTTGACACACCCTCAAGAATTGCAACTGCTGGGTAAAGCTTCCTGCCATATTCCTGAGAAGCTGCACCGTTCCTTTCTTCTTGACGGAAACTGCCTTTTTTCTATTCTTTCAGATGGAAATTACGTTCAACACCATCCGCTGTTGGGTATTCAGATTCCTGGCAGACTTTTCAGCCTTTCTTTTTAGGTGTCCTGCCTGAGATTTTTGTCAAGTTCCCAATGCAGGCACTCTACAGATCAGTGCCTCTTGTTATCATGTTCAATTTTACAGCCTGTCATTAAAACTTGTGAGGTAAAGCCTTTGTTCTGAGGAATGTTGTCCGTCAGACTTCTTGATTGTCTTGGTCAATATTTTCACCACTGTAAGATTTACCGTCCACTTCTCCTTGTCAGTAATCAGGTTTTCCCCATGGCAAATACGGCATTCTCTTACCTCGTTCCTGTCATGGGACAGGAGCTTCAGTGTATGTTTCCGATGGTGGAATTGTTTTGATCCTGTCCTCAAGTCCGTAACGCAATGACTGCTGATTCGTTTTCAGCTCTATGACAAAATCACCGTCCTTTTGCTGTATTCTGTCAATTATCGTTTCCTGAAATGATATGGCATCCGCCGTTACAATACAGCCTTGAATATCAATCTTGTCCAGAATCTGGGGACGGACTTTATTTCGTTACTTTTCTTCTCGTAGAGCTTCGTGGCCAAGGTCAGCCCGGTATGACAGGAATAGGCTGAAACTATATCTGGATTTCGGTCGTTCTCATACTTCGTACCCCTTGTCGCCTTGCCGTCTATACAGACTATTTCCCGCTCTGCTGGTGCCACTCCTTGTGCAACTGATCTGCGAAGGCCGCCAAGCATGTTGACAACCTTTCATCATCGATGCTATTGAACAGACGGCTGAGTGTAGCTTCCGAAGAAATACCGTTACGCAATATTCCCAACTTCTGCAGGCGTTTCAGGTTGTGCGATAATATCCGCATGAGTGACACATCTGTTCAGACTTTCCAATATCACAAGCATAAGGATGTCCTTAAGTTTGTATTGGTAATAGCCCTTTGCCGTCCTGCGGCAGGCAGGTACGGAAGGAGCGAATTCTTTTAAATGTTTGAGGATGCTTCGACGTGGAAGCTGAAAGTATTTCTTTTATTATGTGATGTATTGTAAAATATTGTAAATCAATATAATAATTCTTGCTTGCGTAGTAAAAATCAACATGGAAAACATTTTCCGCATCGCGTCGGTCATGCAATCCGCCTTACAAAAAAATTATTATAAACAATAAAAAGAAACACCGGAAGCGGTGCTTCGGCATCACTGTGCGCTAAAATTGCGTTTTTCCCAATAAAAACAAAGAATAAATGAGGGTTTTTAAATGAAAGAGCTGTGTGTTGCAATGCAAATTCCTTGTAAAAATCGTCTACCATACAATAAATCTCTGTAACTTTAGACTCTGAGAATATAGTTGTAATTGTTAAATTATTGTAATTAGATATAATAAATCAATACTTTTATCACTATGCTCCTATTTACTAGTAAATTATATTTGATTTTGTATCGAACTCACGTTAAAAAGCATCATTATGAGCATGATTTCTGCCTTTGACTGGGTTAAAGCACGGTGGTACGTGAGCTTTATGGTGAGTTTAAGTGTATATTTTGTCATCATCGTATTAAAAAACTTGTAGAAATCATCTGCCATACAAAATAATTCTATAACTTTGCTTTCGTGGTTATAGCGATTATTGTTCGTAATTTTCTTGTTTTTTTAGCACTATAAAGATACGATATTTTTCGTTCGTTAACAATTTTACCAGCATTTATAATTCGTCAAACTCACGTTGTTTTAATATCTGTTTATATGGAAAAATATTTGGGGACAAAGAATTATATTCGTACGCAGAAGGCGAAATTTCATTTAGCATTTAGCATTGCTAGTTGGCTATTCATTCTTTTTTGGATAATATATCAACCAGATCTGACTTTTGAGAAAGATAGGGATTATGTTCAATTACAGGGCGATACAATACAGAGTATGATGATACTCGATAAAGGTGAAGGATATAAACTGTATGAAAATGATATAGTTTATTCTCAGAATGCAAAATTAAGGCCTATAGTAGGATATATGTTTGATAAAAATAGAATTGTGGTGGATGATGAAAATGGAAATCGTTTTATAATTTCTGTTAATAATCTAAAATCCTATCCTAAAGGGTTGAGAATCTTAAATCATCAGTACAGATATGTGTATAACAGAAAAGATCTAAATGGAAAACTTTTAAAAGATATCATAGCCGAAGCAGGTGATTATTCTTATCTTGATAAGGAAAAACGTATAATGGTCTTTCCGCAAATTGTATTGTTTAATGGTGCAGAACGTACCAAGGGAGTAGTTTTGGTTTATGATGAAAATGAAAGAGTGATACAGACTGGCGTTTGGGATTCTCCTCATACTAATCTTTACACGAATATTCCTTATTATGACAAAATAGCATCGTGGAATCTGTTTATTAAGTTTCAACGGTTTACGCAGGAAAATAATTATGAGCCTGAGTTCTTTGGAGAAGTTATTTCAGGTATATGTTGGTTCGTTTTTGACTGTATAGTATCTCTTTTTGTAGTTGTTGTTATATTAGGAGGTCTATTTTATTCTTTATATCCTTTGTTGTATAAGTTGTGTAAGTTACCGAGGGTACCGAATTGTTTGATATATTTATTAGCATATTCATTAATACCAGTTATGTTGTTGTTTTCTCTTGCGCTATTGTTTTACTATAATGATATATGGATGTGGGTTGCTATTTGTGAAATAAGCTATCTTGTATATACATTGGTGCTAGTTGGTGGGCTTTCACCTGTATATGTGCGTTGTAGTAAATGCCATAAAATGAATTGTATAGATGTGGTTGAAACGGATTATGTATATAAAAAGGATGTAATATCTAACGTAGGCTCCACATGGGAAGAAGGTAAATATGAACCACAGCAGTGGGCGAAGGAGAAATTATACATACGGACTCACTTTTTTGAGAAATGTACTTGTTGTGGAAATGTGAATGAATATGATACTAAATCAACTAAATTAGGAGAAATGAAAAAAACAAGTGAAATAGAATGTCCTGAGTGTGGAAAATATACTTTGGAGACAGGTTCATTACTTGTAAAAAATGATGTAAGTACATCAAGATGGTCTTCAACTAAAAAAGGAGATATAAAAGAAACTGGAAATATGTTTGGAGGACCTGATTTTATAAAAAAGGATGTTACTACATATTATAATCGAACATCTGGAACTTTAACGTATAAATTAATATGTAAATGTAAGAATTGTGAATATCAGTACTCAGAGATGCATGAAGAATTTATATATGGTAAAAAAAATATGGAAGGTTCAAGTACTAAAACCACAACCTATAAACGAATATAATTTGTATTTTGGACAACAGAAACTGAAATATGTGAAAGTTAAATTTAATCCATATACTTAATCTTCAATATTTCTGTATTTTTTACCGATAAATTTTAATTAGGAACATTTAGTAAATAAGATAAGTTTAGCCTACTAATTTATACACAGATTATTGCTAATTAATTGGCTTTTTGTATCTTTAGGTATTCTCCTGGAAATAAGGTTTGGCAGCCAAAATGGGGGAAATTTTCAAACCAAGATATGGTTAAGATACAAAAAATTTCGTAAGCATCCGATAAAATATACATTGTAAGGCCATCCACTCTTCCGTTACTTTGCCGATAAAAAGACCATGAAGCTTCTCCATGCTGAAGACGGTGGCATGGTATTGTATGTGAAACGTTTGGAGGAGGGCACGTTCTGGCTGCCGGCCTATGACAGTCGAAGCAGGTCTTATCCGATGGAATGGCGCGATCTGGTCATGATGGTGGAAAGAGTCAGTGACAATCCGAACAAGAGGCTAAAAAGGTTAAAAGTCTGTAGAAAGGATGGCTCCTATTGAAAGTCTTTTTATGTATTCGGTTGCGTATCTGCCGAAAAAATCAGTATTTTTACATCATATAAAGAGATAGAAACGGGATACCGTTCCCAAAAGTGTGTCGGATATAGGATAATAGAAAAGTCTACAGATTTTTTAGATTTGTAGCAGCAAAACCAATAAACCTAAAAAAGAGTAGACTTTATGATTTTCACAAAGAAACAACAGTCCGAGCTGATATGCAAGTATTCGGAAAAAGAAAATAGCTTACATGATTTGATAGAAATAATGCTTGAAAGCCTGATGGTATCAGAGCGCAGGGAATATCTTCATGACGACATACTCTGTGATTAGGAAGAAGAGTGTGAACGACTTGCCGAGACCTTGTACACCAAAGGTTTGACTCAGGAACAGGTTGGTGAAGTCTTCAACGACGTCTATGGCGAGCACTACAGCAAAGCCAGTATATAGCGGGTGCTTGACTACCTGCGCAAGGATGTCACGGACTGGCTGGAACGTTCTCTGGAAAGCTATTATCCTGTGGTGTTCATAGACTGCATCCACATAAAGGTACACCGCAAGCGCAGCGTTGATACGGAAGCCTTCTATGTCGTTCTGGCTGTGAAGGAGGACAAGACTGGGGAGGTACGCGGTATTTTCAACAAGCCAGTAGAAAGGCTTTGGGTTGGGTCGAGATACTGCATGACCTGTACGAGAGAGGAGGCAGTAAAATAGGTCTTATATGCGCGGATGGTTTTTAAGGGACTTGAAGATGTCATGAGTGAAGTGTTCCCAAGAACTAAACTCCGGAGATGTACTACCTACCTAAAGCGCAATATCTTGAGCGATGTCCGTAACGGGGACAAAGGAGATGTGGTAGAGGATTTGAGGCATATTTTCTGGACAGGAGACAGAAAATATACAGTAGAATAGGTTTGGAGTGAATGGTAGCAATTCTGTGCTCAATGGAATCGGTATTACAGGAGTATCAGGAAACGCGGTGAGAATGCTTCCTGCAAGGCGTATTTCACTTACCTGAACTATGACCACCACATCCAATTTATGACTACGAACTGGATAGAGCGCCTGCAGAAGGACTTCTGGTAAGTTATGAGGGTACGTGGCGTAATGCCCAATGAGGAGTCTGTCATCCTGCTTATCGGAAAGACTGTCATGGACAAGAAGGCTTACCTGAGACTGGTTCCAAGAATTGATCTTGACAAGAATCTGTTTCCGGACAAATAAAAATAAAGAGGTTCAAAATGAAGTGATATATTTGCAAAACTAAAAGATCTGAAGACTCATTTCAGACACACTGAATTAAACACTTCTAACTTTTACTATCTTATGGATAAAGGATATTTTTTCATCTTAATAACGCCTTTTTTGTAACAAGAGCAAAAGAATATATGCTTTATGAGGTTATCGGTAGTAGAGAGGTAGATCAGTCTGCTGGACTTTTCTCTGATGAAAACATTAAATTGACAGGGCCATTTACTTTTCAGAAGTATTCTGATTCTCTTAAACTTGTTGTGAATGAAAGTTTCAGTACAAATACAGTTTACCGTTTCCTCACCAATAACTTCAAACTTGAGGAATTGACCGTTGCGGAGTTGTACAAGGAGAGATGGTAAATTGGGTTGTTCTTCAAATGGATAAAGCTGCATCTGCACATAAAGACATTCTATGGAACCACCCCAAATGCCATGTATACACAGATATGAATAGCTATCTGTGACTATCTTCTGCTTATCATGGCGAAGAAACATTATATCTTGAACTCAAGTCTTCATTCTATTTCAAATTCTATTGGTCAAGTCCTCTTCAAAAGAGGCGACATCAAAGATCTATTTAATCAAACCGACTTCACTGCTAATGTTCCGGAGGGTGATGGTCCTAGGTAGTTTACGCTGTGGTAAAATTTCTCCGGACAGCAGTGAATTATAATGATATCGTTATAGGGTTGCTGGAAGTAGCCTATGATATTCGGAACAATTTCTTTCTAAAATGCTGTTTTTTCTATCCTCTTTAAAAAAGTTTCTACTTTTGTGTAGTTTTTGTGATACTCCAGGCGTCTAATGGTCAAAAAATAAATTCATACGATATGGAAATATTGGATACTGCATTTGCGCAAATGGTGAAAGAGCATAAAAGTACCATTTATACAGTGTGTTTTATGTTCTCGAAAGATTCCGATGAAGTGAGTGATCTCTTTCAGGAAGTACTTATCAATCTTTGGAAAGGATATGATTCTTTTAAGAATCTCAGTAACATCAATACCTGGATTTGGAAAGTGAGTTTTAATACATGTATTTCATGTGAGCGGAAAAAGAAAAGGCGGCCCGCTGTTCCTCTGACCATGGATATCAACCTTTTTGAGGATAAGGATGAAAATTCCCGACAGATTCGTTTGCTCTACGACCGTATCCACCGGTTGAGTCCCTTCGATCGTGCTATCGTTTTATTATGGCTGGAAAATATGAGTTACGAAGAAATTGGAGCTATTGTCGGAATTTCCACCAAGAACGTATCTGTACGTTTGTATCGTATTAAGGAAGAATTGAAAAAAATGTCGAACCATTAAAATGTACTGTCATGGAAAATTATGCAGATAGATGTGAGTTAGACGAGATGAAGCAACAGATTCAGTTGCTGAAGGATAAGCTGGCTAAAGAAATCATTGTTAGTGAAAAGTTAATTAGACATTCTACCCAAGATAAGGTGTCCTATATCAACCGGAAGAAGAAATTCATGTATTTTTTAATAGTCTTTGCACTTGTTTATTGTAATGTATTTTTCTTGCTGATGGGATATTCATGGATTTTTTGTGCTGTTACTTCTGTCTTTTTAATTATTGCCGGATGTTACCAGCGATATAGTCATAAGGGAGTAGGTATAGATTGCATATCAAAAGGTAATTTGCTGGATATCAGTAAGGCATTGCTTCGCATGAACCAACTGAATTTAAGATGGCTTTATTTCGGCATTCCGTTTGCTTTGTGCTGGATTGTTTGGCTTATGTTTGAAAGTTATCCGAAAGTAGGAGGTGAAATGATATGTTACGGAGGAAGTGTTGGTTTTGTTTTGGGAGCTGCCGGAGGTATTTTACACTGTATTCGTGTTCGTCATAAAGCCAAAGAAGCTATTCATGATATTGAAGAATATACTAAGGATAATTGAGTAACTGCTTATCTTGATTATTTTTCGGATTACTGAATGTTGTTTTCCCCAGTTGGATTGTGTTCCGGCTGGGGAAAATTTTTACTTTCACCTTTTCTTGCCTAGTCCCATATGTAGCTGAATGCCCACAGAAACGCTGAGATCGTTTGACCATGAACGGGATTTTACGGTTTCTGTTACAGATGGCAGATCGGTTTCTGTTACGGTATAGGTTGTATGACAGGACTGTAACGGACAGCGATAGCTGACGTCTAGAATTATACTGCACAGATTGGAAGTACGGTATCCTGCTGATATTCCGGGATTGAGGAATGTGGATGAACGACTTATTTCAAGTTTATATGTTGTATCTTCAATGGTTTGAGTTTTTTCAGAGCCTCCGGCACTCATGCGTCCTATACCGATTCTTGGCATCAACTGCCATCTTCCTATTTCTTCCATGTAGCCGATACCTATACTTGCAGAAGGTTTTATTCTGCTTAATCCGGGAAGCAATTTATCGCCTATGGTTTGAGCGATGTTGCTCCATACATCATCTGTTTGAATTTTGAAGAAACTTAATCCTATATCCAGATAGGCATTCCAGTGGCGTGCAAATCCGACAGATATCCGCCAGTCGAACTGGGTAGCAACATCTGCGCGTGATCCAAAGTATTCAATATGTTCACTTTCTCCGGTATTGAAATTAGGACCTATTGAAAACGACATGATAAATGGGGAGCGAGAGGATAGGGAGGAAGCTTTGTCTTGTGCAGCTACCGGTAATGTGCCGATGATGAAAAGAATAATCACTGCAAGCTTGTGTTTCTTCATAAGCTTAGGTAAAGGTTATTATAAATAAAAAAACTTTGGTTTTCTCTGGTTTCCTGAATTCTATAATTACAAATATAATTATATGTTGGGTATTTTTATTTATTCTCCCGCTGATATTTTATGCAGATACAAGAAACAGAAGTAAAGTAGTTTTATATGATTAATTCAATGTCTAAATTAAAGTATATGATGGGATAAGAAGGAATGAGCAAAGAGTCTAAAAATAAAAAGATGCAGATCTTTTATTAAAAAGAACAGCATCTTTTGTCTGATTTATCTTGATGTTTTTTAAAAAATTGTACAAAAATCCCTCGCCTTTTCCGTTAAGTTTTTCAACTAATACGAATAGGCGAGGGAAACTTTAAAACTTATTGATTTTCAAATGAATACTTTCTAGTGAATTATTTATTCGGTGTGTCCCAGACTTTGGTTTCGCTGCATTGGATATCTGTCCATTGGTTGCCACATTTCAGTTTGAAATCACCTTTTTCCAGACGCCATTTACCGTCGTAACCAACAAATGCCAGATCACTGCCTTTCAGTTGCATGGTTACGGTTTTGGTTTCACCCGGATTGAGTTCGATTTTTTCGAAATTACGCAAACGGATGTTGTCGGGAGTGCTGCTTGCTACCAAATCTTTTGAATAAAGCAGTACGCTTTCTTTTCCGGCAACTTTTCCTGTATTGGTAACATCAACGCTGACTGTCAGCACGTCATCGGCTGTAAATGAAGTTTTGTCGACTTTCAGATTTGAGTAGCTGTAAGTTGTGTAACTCAGACCGAATCCGAATTCCCACTGTACATCCATTACCGAGTCGTAGTTGTAATTTCCGCCCATCTGTCCCATGTTTTCGCAAGGCTTATAGTCGTAGTTTGCCAGTGCATTGATATGTTTAGGATAGGTGAAAGGCATCTTTCCGCTGAAGTTGGCGTCGCCAGCAAGCAGGTTGGCCAGTGCATCGCCACCATAGTTGCTGGGCAGCATGACGTTGACTACGGCTTTTGCCAGTGGAACAATATCGTTGATGATACGTGGACGACCTTGATTCAATATCAGAATGACTGGCTTTCCGGTTGCAGCAAGAGCTTTTACCAGATTGCGTTGGTTTTCCGACATGGTCAGGTTGGTCAGATTACCCGGAGTTTCGCAGTAAGAGTTTTCTCCGATGCAGGCAATAATCACATCGGCACGACTGGCTGCGGCAACTGATTTTTCGATTTCCGGCTGGTTTTCTTCCCACCAGTTATCGTTTTTGTAAGGAGCGTAAGTCACGCCCGGTTCGTAGATGATGTTCTCCTTACCATACTTGTTGCATAGAGATTCGTAGATTGTGTTGTAAGCACCGGCACATTGGTCAGCTAGATGTCCTTGCCAGCTGTATGACCATCCTCCGTTCAGGCAACGCATGGAGTTGGCATTCGGACCGGCAAGCAGGATTTTTGTTCCTTTGGCAAGTGGCAGGATATTGCCTTCATTCTTCAACAGCACTTCTGATTCTTCGGCGGCCTGTAAAGCAACACGGGCAAACTCTTCAGAACCGAATTTGTTGTATTTCTTGATATCCCAATATGGATTTTCGAACAGTCCTAGACGGTATTTCAGACGTAATACGCGGGCTACGGCATCGTCGATGCGGCTCATGGGGACTTCACCTTCCTGTACCAGTTCTTTCAGGTAGTCGCAGAAGCTTACTTCGTAAGGAACCATCGACATGTCGATTCCGGCATTGATGGCAATCTTGACAGCTTCTTTCTTGGTTGCTGCAATGTGGTCGCGTGTACACAGATTGTTGATGTCTGCCCAGTCGGTTACAATCATACCGTCCCAGTTCAAATCTTCCTTTAGCCATTCGGTAAGCAATTCACGGTTAGCGTGGAAAGGTACACCATTGTCTACACCTGAGTTAACCATTACACTCAGTGCTCCCTGACGGATAGCTGCAAGGAACGGGGCGAAGTGCTTTTCGCGCATATCGCTGCGTGAGATAGAAGAAGGTGTACGGTCCTTACCTGAAACAGGAACACCATATCCCATGTAATGTTTCATGCAGGCTGCCACATTATATTCGCCGATATGATTCGGATCATCTCCCTGAAAACCTCTGACAGAAGCCTCAACACCCATTTCTGCGTTTACGTAACAGTCTTCTCCGTAGTTCTCCCACATACGCGACCAGCGTGGATCGCGTCCCAAGTCGACTACCGGAGCATAGGTCCAGGGGATACAGCCGGCTTTAGTTTCGTATGCCGAAATGGCTGCTGCCTTTTCTGTCAGTTCACGATTGAAAGCTGCGCCCATATTGATGCCTTGCGGGAACATGGTTCCATCGAGTGTATAGGTAGTTCCGTGAATCTGGTCGACACCATAGATACAAGGTATGCCGATTTCTTTCATGGACAAATCCTGAATCTGTTTGATTGCTTCAGCCCATTTTTCCTTTTTCTGTGCGACACTCAGCGGAACATTCAACAATGAACCTACCTTATATTTACCAATTACAGTGTCGAGCATGGCAGGATTCAGTGTAAATCCGTTTTTCTTGCTAGCTTCGAAGTCACTTACTACGTCGATGGTGATTTCACACATCTGGCCGATTTTTTCTTCGAGTGTCATTTTCTTCAGCCATTCCTGAATATGTGCCTCGATAACCGGATCGGAGGGAATAGCCGGAGCCGGCTTTTGTCCTCCTGCTGTCAGGCAGACACCAGTACATAACACAGATGCCAGTGCCAGTTTTTTGAAGTTTTTCATGGTCAATTATTTTTTAGTTGTTATAGTTTGTTTGTCAGTTATTCGAATATGAACGTAATACATTCTCCTTGTTTTACAGTGAACGGGATGAAAGAGTCTGTGCGACAGGCTGTATCGTTGAGGAGTACTTTTTTGACTCCTTGGGGCCATTTCATCTTCAGATTGTTCTGCCATCCTCCGGTGATGGTTGCCTGTACCGGCTTTCCATCTTTCCATACAAGATCGACTGTGGCGCCTCCTCTTACTTTTAGTCCGTAAAAACTTCCGTCTTTCCAGGAATCAGGCAGGGTAGGAAGCAGGTGGATGAAGCCATCTTGACTTTGCAACAGCATTTCGCTGATACCTGAAGTTCCTCCCCAGTTGCCATCCATTTGAAAGGGTGGGTGTGAGCAAAAGAGATTGGGGAATGTTCCACTTCCGTGTTGTGTGGGGTTCTGAGCCGTATATGCCGGGTAAAGCAGGCTGCGGAACAGCTTATATGCGCGGTTGCCGTCGCCCAGTCGTGCCCAGAAGTTGATTTTCCATGCACGACTCCATCCTGTACCTTCGTCCCCTCGTCGGTTTAAGGTTTTCCGGCAGGCTTCTGCCAGCTCGGGAGTTTTAAGAACCGAAATCTGGTTTCCCGGATGCAGACCATACAGGTGAGATACATGACGATGATGAATATCCGTTTCTTCGTAATCTTCCAGCCATTCCATCAGGTATCCTTTCTTGCTTATCTGGTGAGGTGGCAATAACCCGATGGCCTCTTGTAAAGCTTCAGCATAAGCAGTATCTGTATGCAGAATATGTGAAACTTCTATCACGTTGGTGTAAAGTTCACGTACCAGTTGGATATCCATTGTCGGACCCATACATACACTGATAGGCGTACGGTCTTTTCCCGGTAGATAAAAAGCATTTTCGGGTGAAGAAGTGGGAGCTGTAACGAGCCATCCGTGTTTGGGTTCGCGTACCATGGTAGAGTAGAAAAACTCTGAAGCTCCTTTCATAATCGGGTAAATATCCGCCAGATAGTTCCGGTCGCCACTGAAAAGATAATGTTCCCACAAGTGTGCGCAAAGCCATGCTCCTCCGGTATTCGTTGCTCCCCATGACGGATGTTCTCCGGGAGCGGTATAGTTCCATACATTGGTCATCATGTGGAGTACCCAGCCCTTTGCTTGCGGACCATAAAAAGCTTTTGCACTTTCTTCTCCGCTGGGGACCAAGCGTTTCACTAAGTCAACCAGTGGTAGATATAGTTCCGATAGATTAGCTTGTTCTACCGGCCAGTGGTTCATTTGTACATTGATGTTCGTATGATAGTCGCCATTCCAGGGAGTTCTCGGCTCGTTAGCCCAAAGTCCTTGCAAGTTGGGAGGCAGGCTTCCCGGACGTGTACTGCTTATCAGCAAATAACGTCCGTAATTATAGTAAAGAGCTGCCAGCGAAGGATCGTCCTGCTGCTGGAATCTTTCAATTCTCTGATCGGTAGTCAGATGTGAAACGGCTTCATTTTCGGGCAGACGGATTCCTGCACGGTTGAACAGAGCCTGGTAACTTAGGATTGCTTCCGATACAGTTTCGCAGAGATTGCTTTTCAATGCATCGTTGAGTATTCGGTCTGCTTCCGTTTCATAAATTTCTCCTGCCAGAAAGGAGGTCTTTGCCGATACTACAATCCATGCTTCGTCCGCATTTTGTACAGTGATAGACTGTTCGTCAGTCGACTGGTTTGTCTGCCTGCCCTTGCATGTTATTCCGGCAATGGCAGCATAACGGACACCTGCTTGCGAGGAACCACTGTCCAGACTACCATACAGTTCCAGTTTTCCTTCAGCCAGTTTGCGTACGCTTCCTCTTTCCGGACGGCTCAAATTCATTTTGAAATTGATGGAACCAGGAACGTTTGCTTTCAGGTGTATCAGCATGACATCTTTATCACGTGAAATGACGTATTCGCGCACATAATTTACATTCCCGCGGGAGAAAGTTGTGTATGCGATTCCCTTACTTAAATCCAGCCAGCGGTGGTAATCAGCAGGAACATCCTTTTCATGTACTCCGTACTGATGCTCCAAAAATAAATCGCCCAACATCTGAAAGGCTCCATACGTTCCTCCTTTTTCCGGTTTCTTAGGAACAAAGCTGGTGTACATCAGTTCTTGTGCTTCTTTATTCTTTCCTTCGAACAACAGCCGACGTATTTCAGGCAGGCTTTTGGAAGCGTCGGGATTCAGATAATTGGCTTCCGACCCACTCCACATGCTGATTTCATTCAGAACAATATGTTCTTTGCCGATTCCTCCGTCGGGCATCATACCCAGTCTGCCGTTGCCTAACGGAAGAGTTTCTTCCCACTGTGCAGCAGGTTCGTCGTACCACAATGTTTGGTCACTGCGTCCTGGAGTTGGATGTGGTTCTTCTCCGGTAATACATTTATACAATGTTTCAGCAATAATAGCAGCTCCGTACTTGTCGGGATGCACTCCGTCGACGTAGAGTTGTGGGTAATAAGGAAGCATTGCTGTATGCAGGTCGATCACGGGTAAGCTTCTTTCGGCTGCAACTTCCCGGATGTATGGAATGATTCCGTTTACAATGATACTGTCGTTGATGCCCCATTCTTTACGGTTAGAAGGAATAGGCAGACAGAGGTAGATGCGAGGATGTGATGCAAGTGCCTGGAATTTATCGATCAACAGGTTCAGATCGTTCTTGAATGTAGCACGATGCTGCCAGTTCTGCGGCTTGGAATCATTGGTTCCAAGTTTGATGGTTACGATATTGGGCAGAAAATCCAGCGCTTCCTGAAAACGTGTAGTTTTCATATAAGGCAAATCTCCTTTCAGGCTCAATGTATGGGCAGTCACGCCAAAGTTGCCTACTTCGTAATTGTTTCCCAGTAATTTCTGAAGGGCAGCCGGATAACTTTCTTCCGAAGGATTCTTCAACAGAAACCCTTCGGTAATGCTGTTACCTACACAAGCTATCTTGATTCTCTTTTCCGTTTGTGCCTGTATGGCAAGAGGAAGAATCAGGAATATTCCTAATATATACAGGTATAGTTTTCTCATGTTTATTCTCCTTTATATTTCATGTATCGGAAGTCGGCATACGCTTTCGATTGTGTGGAAGCAGATACACTATATAGTCCGAGTACGACTCCGGTAAATCCTCCAGCTGTTTCGCTGCTGAGATAACGGGTATTCATTTTTCCCAGCTCATGATAAATGCCGTTTTCTGTATAGCCGAAGTAATAGAAGTTTATGTCCGATTTAATATTCAGTTCTATGTTTCCTTTACTGTTTAGTGGCATCTCCTTTTCGATATGTTCCAATTCTCCCAGTTTGTAGCGAAGGACAACCGAACGGCTTTTATCCTTGTTCTGACGGACGAACAAATCGTAGTGTGAGTGGTATTCCATATATACACTGATACCAGCTTCATCATTTGCTTGTGCATCTTTTAACTCCAAAGAAGTAGCGGCTTCCATATTGAAGTGTTCTTGCCGGATAGCGACAAAAGTCGGGCTCTTTTGCTCATTCAAAGAAACCGGAGTTGCTTTCAGACGGAGATTTCCGTTCTTGAATTCATAGTTCTGCATATCAGGATTTTGCAGGTACATCCATTCGGGAGATAATTGTTTGTTCTCGAAAGTGATGGTTTCGGGTTTTTGTTTTACTGTCTGAAGTGGAAGAGTAGGAACATTCATGTCCAGCTGGATTGTACCATTTCCGTTTACGACGGGCCATGCATCTTTGTCCCAGCGTACGGGGGCCAGATAAGTTTCACGTCCCAAGGTATGATGGAATCCCGGCATAATACGGTAAGCAAGACAAACCATCCACCATGAACCGTCTGTACCTTCTACCAGATCGGCATGACCTGTACCCTGGATAGGGTTAGTTTCTCCAGCCTGACAAGCATGAGTCAGAATCGGATTTGCCGGATTTCCTACGTACGGTCCGTCAATGTAACGGCTGCGTGCGATGGTGATGCTATGTGCTACTTCTGTTCCTCCTTCTGAAATGAGCAGGTAATACCAGCCGTCTTTCTTATAAATATGTGGTCCTTCCGGATAACGTCCTCCGGTTCCGTTCCATATCTTTTTGGAAGGTGTGAGCTGCTTTCCGGTCATCGGATCTATTTCGCACAGATTAATGTAACCGTCCGGATTACTTACCATGTAGCATTTACCGTTTTCGAAATACAAAGAAGGATCAATGCCTCCTTGTTCCAGCCATACGGGTTCCGACCATTCTCCTTTGGGATCGGTTGTGTGTACCAGAAAATTACCTTTGCCTGATACATTGGTCGTAATCATGTAGAATACTCCTTCGTGATAACGTATGGTAGGGGCAAAAATACCGCTTCCTCCATTGGCTCCTTTCAGGTTAAGTTGTGATTCCCGTGTCAGGCAATTGCCTATCTGCTCCCAGTTTACCAAATCTTTACTATGGAAGAGAGGTACTCCCGGAAAATATTGAAAACTGCTGTTTACCAGATAATAGTCATCGCCAGCTTTACATACGCTAGGGTCGGGATGAAATCCGGGTATTACCGGGTTTTTATAACCCTGAGCAAATGTTTCGCATAGAGAACAAGCTAAGGCGCAAAGTAAGATACCAATGTTTCGCATAATTCATTAAAGTTAAAAAGTTACTAAGTCTTTATCTGACTTCGATTACAAAGATACATGATTTTGATTTTCTGCATCCGTTCTTTTGTTTCCTGTCACGAGCTAAAATGTTTCCAATAGGGTATTCAAATGTTTCAAACCTGTTTATTTCCCTGTTCTTTTATGATTTAACGTACATAGAAAACATTATTTTTGTTGAATAAAGTAGGTATTTAATAATAAAATCTATAATCTTATTTTACTATGAAATTTTTTGTCTGGTTATTTTTTCTGTTAATTGGCGGGGTTAATGTTTGGGCCGCAGGACCTAAAATATTGTTCATCGGTGATTCCATTACTGATGGCAACTGGGGAAATAGTGATGGAAGTGCCCAACCTTCTTCTGTCCGCAATCATTGGGATATGAATCATATCTATGGAAGTGGGTACATGTATCTGTGTGCTTCTTACTATCAAAGTAATTATCCTGAGCAAGAATATCAGTTCTTCAACCGGGGTATCAGCGGAAATACATTAAACGATTTGAAGAACCGGTGGAAGGAAGATGCTCTTGCGATACATGCTGATGTAGTTTCTGTCTTGATAGGAACGAATGATGTGAATGAATATTTAGGTAAAAAAGACGGTGGAGCTTTCGATTTTGTTTCGTGGGAGCAGACTTATCGGAATTTACTGGATAGTCTGCGTCAGGATAATCCGCAGGTGAAGATTGTATTGGGTGAGCCATTTACAGCTTGTACGGGAAATATGAAAAAGACTGAAGATTTTGCTTTACGGGATAGCCTGATACAGCGTCTGGGAAAAATAACCTTACAGATAGCAGCCGATTATGGAGCTGTGTTCATCCCATATGCTTCAATGTTTCACCGTTTGCTGGAAGAAACCCCGGAATTGCCGGATACTTATTGGATTTGGGACGGAATTCATCCGACACCTGCCGGACATAAGCGGATGGCAGACTTGTGGATAGAACAAATAGAAAAATATCATATATTGTAATAAAGGAGGATAAACAGATGGGCAGATGGAATATCAGGTGGAGCATATTGCTTGTTTTATGGTGTGTTACGGGGGTGAAGCTGGCTGCAATGAAAGTTGAGTCATTAGATAGGGGATGGTTTTTTAATCGCGGGTATGAATCTCAGGCTGCGGATAAGGTAACGGTTGATCTTCCGCATACGTGGAATGCTGCTGATGCGATGTTTGGTAATGTGAATTATTATCGGGGAATGTCAACTTATTCACGTTTTATCGTTGTACCTTCATCGGAGAACTTTAAGCGTGTTTTCTTGCGCGTAAAAGCTGCACAGACTGTAGCTGATGTGTATTTGGATAATCATTTTGTAGCTCAGCATAAAGGTGGATATACCTCTTTTACCGTAGAGCTGACTCATCTGATTCGGAAAGGAGAAAAACATAAACTGGATATCAGGGTGAGTAATGCTCAAACTATGGAAATAGCTCCGATATGCGGCGATTTTAATATATGGGGTGGGCTGAATCGTGGTGTGGAGCTTTTGTATACGGATGATGCTTGTATTGATCCGACATTTTATGGCTCATCTGGAGTTTTCTTTACTCAGTGTGATGTTTCCGAAAAGTATGCCGGACTGGAAATGAAAGCATTGCTATCGGGAACTGAAATGGCATTGAATGATTGTTCTATTGAGTTTTCTTTGTTGGATGCGAAACGTAAAGTTGTTTTGTGTAAGGAAACAAGTGTGTCTGGTAAGGAAGCCCTGGTGAAGATGGAACTTAATAACCCGCATTTATGGGATGGAGTTAATGATCCATATTTATATACCGGAGTTGTCGTTCTGAAAAGAGGTGGTAAAGAGATTGATCGTCGGGAAGAACATGTTGGCTTCCGGTTTTATTCAGCAGATCCGGATAAAGGCTTTTTCTTAAATGGTAAGCCCTATTCGATACATGGAGTCAATTATCATGAGGACCGTGCAGAAAGAGCATCGGCTTTTCGTCCTGAAGATTTTGAATCGGATTTGAACTTGATACAGGAAATGGGATGTACTGCTGTTCGACTGGCGCATTATCCGCATGCACAACAGTTGCATAATTTGATGGATAGGAGAGGACTGATTGCTTGGGCTGAAATTCCTTTTGTAAATGTATTTGTCAGCCATCCTCTGTATAGAGAAAATTTAAAGCAACAATTAGTGGAACTGATTTGTCAGTATTATAATCATCCTTGTATTTTGACATGGGGACTTTTTAATGAAATCAACCCGGGATGGCTGGAAAATCCAAACCCTATGGCAGAAGAACTGAACAAGTTGGCTAAGAAATGGGATATATCACGACCGACAACGGGGGCAAGTAACCAGGAAGATCCTTTGAACGGAATACCTGACTTGATTGCATTCAACCGTTATTTCGGATGGTATGGGGACGATTGTAAAGAGATGGGTGAGTGGATCGATAAGGAGCATCGGGCATATCCTCAGCGATGTATGGGCATAAGTGAATACGGTGCTGGTGCGGATGTGTTTCAACAGGCGGATTCCTTGATTCATCCAGAGCCGTGGGGACAATGGCATCCAGAAAACTGGCAGACTTATTACCATATAGAAAACTGGAAACAGCTTGCTTCACGTCCGTTTTTGTGGTGTAAATTTGTTTGGTGTATGTTTGATTTCTCGGCGGCCGGTCGAAAAGAAGGTACGACTTTTGGCCGAAACGATAAGGGATTGGTGACATACGATCGGAGGATTAAGAAAGATGCTTTTTATTTTTATAAAGCAAATTGGAACAAGAAAGAAAAAGTGCTGTATATCGCATCGAAGCGTTGTCAGAATAGGTCGAATTCATCGGTGGACATTCAGGTGTTTAGTAATTGTGGTGATGTAAAGTTATTTGTGAATGGAAAAAGTATGGGAAAATGTACGCCTGATGAGGTTTGTGTGGCTACATGGAACAATGTTCCTTTACAGTCGGGAGAGAATCAAGTAACAGTGCGTGCTTCGGGGCTTTCTGATAATTGTGTGTGGTATAACAATGACTGAATTGAATATCTAAATAACGTTTGACTAGGCTGAGTCTATCGTTTCATTACTGTGAAACGTTATTTCCATTTAGGTGAAGCGACCGTTTCACTCTAGTAAAACGATTTAAATATGGTAAGTTTGGCTGTATAGCTTGGAGTTTTCTAATTTTGAACTATCAAAAAAGGAGTTGTATCGTGGTAGTGGTACAACTCCTTTCTGTTATTAATTGACTGGAGGTTTATTCTTCTGTTCGGAATGTTGTCCGTAAACGGATGTCCGATGATGAGGCTCCTATTTCCAGTGTCATTTCTTTGTCAGAAAGAATGAAACGGTTCTGCTTTTCATCCCATATTTGTAACTCTGTATAAGGGACGGTTAACTCTACTTTTTTCGTTTCTCCTTTACGTAGACTGATGCGCTGGAATGCTTTCAGTTGCTTGATAGGATCTTTGTCCGTATGTTTTCGTGCGGAAACGTAAAGTTGTACAACCTCATCACCATCCATATCGCCGGAATTTTTCAGGTTGAAGCATACCCTTAAGGTATCGCCACGTTCAATAACACGGTCATTGAGAGTTGTTCCAGAGTAATTAAAGCGGGTATAGCTTAGTCCATAACCAAAAGGATATAATGGCTTTTCTTTAAAATACATATATGTCCGGCCGTGAGTAATATCGTAATCCATCATGTGAGGAAGGTCGGTGATGTTTTTTACCCAGGTTTGGGTTAGTCTGCCTGCCGGATTATAATGTCCGAATATAACATCGCTTACAGCATGTCCCAACTCCTGACTGCATTGGGTGAGATGAAGCAAAGCGGGTACTGTCTGGTTGGCTCGATTGATAGCATAAGGAAAGCTGCTGATCAATACTCCAATTGTATTGGGATTAGTTTGAGCAACTTGTAAAAGCAAATCTTCTTGATCCAGTTGTAGCGACTGGCGGTCGACGGCTTCTTTTCCTTCACTTATGACGGGAGCTTGTTCCCAGCCGGCATTGCAGGTAGGATGGTTGCCGACACATACAATGGCAACATCTGCCCATGCTGCAACCGTGCGTGCGCTGTCCATTCGGTTGGTTTTTACATATCGTACTTCAATATCGTTACCTGCTTCCTCGCGAATAGCATCAAGTACATTTACTGTATAAAAAGGTTTACCGGCGTACCAGTCTTGCAGGACCTCAGTCGCACGTTGTCCGATGACTGCTATCTTTTTTATCTTATGTCTGTCAAGTGGAAGCAAATGGTCTTTATTTTTAAGTAAGACGACTGATTTAAGCGTAGCTTCGCGTACCAGTGCTTTGGTTTCCGGCTTGCTCCATGGAGCAACGGTATCAGTGACACCGATGGCTGCATAAGGATTGTCTTCTGCATGGTCCAGCAAACCAAGTTTGAGAGATATTCTGAGGTTTCCCCGGATTGCTTTTTCTATATCTTCCACACTAATGAGTTTTCGGTGCAGTGCTTCGTATACGGCATCCTTATATTCATCCAGAAACTTCGTAATACCTGCTTTGATGCATGTAGCTGCCGCAGCTGCCCGGTCGTTGTCAAAACGTTTATGGTCGCTCAACAGCAGTCGGAATGCTCCTCCGTCGGTCAGTAGTGTACCGTTCAGTCCCCATTCTTTCATGACGATGTTTCGCAATACGGGGTGCATGATACACGGAGTTCCGTTGTAGGCGTTATAAGCAGTCATCAAGGCCTGTGATCCTCCTTCGGTTACTCCTTTATAAAAAGGATAAGCATAATATTCGCGGAACAGTTTGTCGGAATAGTTGGAAGAAGAAAATGTACGTCCGTATTCATTACTGTTCGATAAGAAGTGTTTCATAAGTGAAGCATTTCTCCAGTATTTAGGATGATCTCCCTGTATGCCTTTGATGAAAGCTACAGCAAGCCGTGAAGTAAGAAATGCATCTTCACCATAACATTCTTCAGTTCGTCCCCAGCGAGGATCTCTGCCCAAGTCTACATTGGGAGTCCACATGATAAGTCCGCTTTTCCGGTATTTTGCATTTTGAAAGAGATAACGGTTTTCTGTACTGATGTAAGTTGCTACTCGATGTAGTAAGTCGGTATCCCAAGTTTCTCCTAGTCCGTAAGCTTGCGGAAAGCCTGTTGTTGGAGTATTGGCTCTGTCGCCGTATGTTGGTCCTCCCAGTACGATTCCGTGCAGGCCTTCTACACTTCCTGAGGCTTGTATTCCCAGGCGGGGGACTTGAGTATTGTTTCCCAAAGCATCCACTTTTTCGTCAAGAGTCATTCGCGCAATCAAATCGTCAAGCCGTTGTTCTTCGTTTATTGCCGGATCGTTAAATACATTTTGGGCATGTATGATTCCTGTAGTACTTGCTATGAGCAAGGTGAAAAAAAGTTTCCTATGTGTTTTCATAATGTGATGTTATTAAAGACTGATACAAAACTAATGGAAAGCGTTTTTTAATGGAATGAAAAATGTTTCACAAAAGGGTATAAAATGTTTTCACCTCTTCTGAAACAGGGAAAATACTGTCTTTTTGATGCAGAGAAAAACAAAATGTACCATATAAAGAAACAAATTTATACCAGTTTGCAATAATGTCTTTTTTACATTTGTATTATACGATTGAGATTTTGAATCAATATGGAAAACACAAAAATAAACCTATGAAAAAACTGATAATTTCTGCATTGCTTTTGGGAATAACAGGAGGTGGAATTTATGCTCGTGAAAAGGTGATATCTCACGGTTATCCTATAACTCCAGTACCTTTTACATCTGTGAAATTGACGGATTCATTTTGGGGACAACGTTTACAGGCAAGTCGTGAAGTTACCATCCCACTGGCTTTTAGTAAATGTGAAGAAACTGGACGTTATAAAAATTTTGAAATGGCTGCCCACCCCAGTGACAGCAATAAAGTGACGGGATATTCTTTTGATGACACTGATGTATATAAAACCATTGAAGGAGCAAGTTATCTGCTTCAGACTTATCCGGATAAACGACTAAAGAAATACATAGACAGTGTGCTGGTCATTGTTGCCGGTGCACAGGAGCCTGACGGCTATCTATATACTTCACGCACTATGAATCCGGCACATCCACATCAATGGGCTGGCAGTCGGCGTTGGGAAAAAGTGGAAGAGCTAAGTCATGAATTTTATAACTTGGGACATATGATTGAAGGGGCCATAGCTCATTATCAGGCTACGGGACAACGTAATTTTCTTGATATTGCAATTCGCTATGCAGATTGTGTCTGTAGGGAGATAGGGGAAGGACCGGGAAAACTGGTACGTGTACCCGGACATCAGATTGCGGAAATGGCTTTGGCTAAACTTTATCTTGTAACGGGTGAACAGAGATATCTTGATATGGCAAAATTCTTTCTGGACAAGCGCGGATATACTTCCCGAAGGGATGCATATAGTCAGGCACATAAGCCAGTTGTAGAACAAGATGAAGCTGTCGGACATGCAGTGCGTGCTGCATATATGTATGCCGGCATGGCAGATGTTGCGGCACTTACAGGCGATACTGCTTATGTGTATGCTATAGACCGGATTTGGGAAAATATAGTATCAAAGAAATTATATATTACGGGAGGTATCGGAGCGACAAGCAACGGAGAGGCTTTTGGCAAGAACTATGAACTTCCTAATATGTCGGCTTATTGTGAAACTTGTGCGGCTATTGGAAATGTGTATGTCAATTACCGGCTGTTTTTATTGCATGGAGATGCAAAATATTATGATGTACTTGAACGTACATTATATAATGGACTGATTTCGGGAGTTTCTCTTGATGGTGGTAAATTCTTTTATCCTAATCCACTGGAGTCTATGGGGCAACATCAACGTCAGCCCTGGTTCGGATGTGCATGCTGTCCTTCCAATATCTGTCGTTTTATACCTTCTGTCCCCGGCTATATATATGCTGTGAAAGACAAGGATGTATATGTTAATCTGTTCATGTCGAATGATGTTACACTGAATGTAGGAGGTAAGAAGGTTTCTCTCTCGCAGACAACTTCGTATCCATGGAATGGAGATATCCAGCTTAGGATTACTCATAATTCGACAAGAGATTTTACACTGAAAATTCGTATTCCTGGTTGGGTACGAAATCAGGTTGTCCCAAGTAATTTGTATACATACACGGATGAGTTTGATCCTTCATATCGCGTGATGGTGAACGGTGAAGAAGTTCATGCCGATTTGCAAGATGGCTATTTTTCTATTAACCGCCAATGGAAGAAAGGAGATTCAGTGGAAGTACATTTTGATATGAATGTGCGTACAGTTACAGCCAATAATAAAGTAGAAGCCGATCGGGGACGTGTAGCTATAGAACGTGGACCTGTCGTTTATTGTGCTGAGTGGGCAGATAATGATTTTGATGTATTAAGTGTACTCTTGAATCCTCGTTCGGAGTTTAAAGTAATCGAGAGGAAAGATTTGCTTTGTGGCATTAATCAGATTCAGACACAGGCACAGTCGCTGGAATATGATAAGGTAGGACGGTTACTGGTAAAAGACCGTATACTGACACTGATTCCTTATTATGCATGGGCACATCGTAGAACTGGAAATATGGCAGTGTGGTTACCGGATGAAGTCAATGCAACTCGTCCGAAAGCTATTCCTACTTTGGCTTCAAAAAGTAAGATAGATGCATCACATAAAATACCGACATTATTTTCTGTTGCCGATGGACTAATACCTCAGGATGAAAATGACCGTACTATTCCTTATTACCACTGGTATCCTAAAACAGGTACTACCGAATGGATTTCTTATGAATTTCCGGAAGAAGTGCAGGTTTCCACTTCAACTGTTTATTGGTTTGATGACACCCCTTGGGGCAGTTGTAGCATTCCGAAATCATGGAAGATTTATTATAAAAATACTGAAGGCAAATGGCTCCCTGTAGAGAATCTGAATGCATACAGTATCGTTAAAGGAGAGGGAAGTGCTGTTAAATTTAAAACAGTGAAAACGAAAGCAATAAAATTAGAAGTCGTACTTCCCGATGAAAAAACAGCGGGTATATATGAATGGCAAATAAAATAAGATAAAGAGAATTATTGTATTGTTTCTCTCTGATAATTAACTTTTTATCTATATGGGTATAAAAAGTTATAAAGAGGTGATATAAACAAAATATACCCTATAGAGAAACAAAACCGTACCTCAAAGATTCTTATTTTTGGTTTACTTTGCGATGTTGATGATATAAAAATACTGGAAAGAAAAACATAATAAATGTAAACTTTAACTATAAACAATGTACCATGAGTAAACACTTATTCGTAAAATGCACAAACGTGCATCTATGTAGTCTTGCAATGGTAATGTTACTGTTGTTCTTGCCTTCGATGGCAATAAAGGCTGCTTCTCAGAGTTTGACAGTTTCGGGAGTTGTTACTTCGGCAACAGACAAGATGCCTTTAATTGGCGTGAGTGTGTTGGTGAAAGGAACCACTAATGGAACTATTACGGATTTTGACGGAAACTACTCCTTGGGAGTGGAAAAAGGTCAGACTTTAGTATTTTCGTATATCGGTTTTGTTACACAAGAAATTGTTGTTGCCGATCAGAAAACATTAAATGTTGAAATGAAAGAAGATACCGAAACCCTCGAAGAAGTTGTGGTTGTAGGTTATGGTGTTCAGAAAAAGAAACTGGTAACCGGTGCTACTGTGCAGGTGAAAGGAGAAAGCTTGGCAAAGATGAATACTAACAGCCCTTTGCAGGCAATGCAGGGACAGACTCCGGGTGTGAATATTTCTTCTACTTCTGGTCAGCCGGGTTCTGATATGAAGGTAAGTATCCGTGGTTTGGGTACAGTAGGAAATGCTTCTCCTCTTTATTTGATTGATGGTGTTGGTGGTGATATTTCAACATTGAATCCTGCCGATATCGAAAGTATTGATGTCTTGAAGGATGCTGCTTCTGCCGCTATTTATGGTGCACAGGCTGCCAATGGTGTTGTCTTGATTACTACTAAATCTGGAAAAGAAGGTAAGGCACAGATTGCTTTCGATGCTTATTACGGTGTACAGAATGTAGCTCGTAAGGCTGATATGCTGAATGCACAAGAATACATGACTATCATGGACGAACAGGCTGTCAATTCAGGAAATGCTCCTTATGACTGGAGTTCATTTAAAAGTATTTATGATGCCAATGGAAATGTCTATGATACTGATTGGGTAGATTCTATGTTTAAGGATAACGCTCAGACACAGAGCTATACATTGGGTGTTACTGGTGGATCGAAAACATCAACTTACGCTATGTCTTTGGGATATATGAGCCAGGAAGGTATTGTAGGTGGTAAGGATGTTTCAAACTATGAACGTTATAATTTCCGTATCAATTCGGAACATAAGATTTTTAAGGATTCGGATTTGTTGAAGGTTGGCGAACAAGTTAGTTTCGTTTATAAATTAAATAATGGTGTTTCAGTAGGTAATCAATATAACAATACATTAAGAGGAGCGTTCAGTACTTCTCCTTTATCGCCGATTTATAGTGATAACAATATTTATGATTCTCCTTACAACGATACTTCCAATTCTGATTGGTATAACGGCGACGGTAATCCTTATGGATTAATGATGACAAACACAAATAATGAAAATAAAAATGCTGTTTTTTCTGGTAATGTTTATGCTGAATTGCAGCCTGTGAAAAATTTGAAATTGAGAACTGTTTTTGGTGCTGTTTACGGCTCTTCTGAATATCGTAGTTTTACTCCGATGTATCAGTTCTCTATTTACAGCTACAACAATACACGTACTTCTGCTTCACAGAATATGAGTCACAGCTTGGGTATGACTTGGACTAATACAGCTACTTACGACTGGAAAGTAAAAGATCATGCTTTCAATGCGTTGATTGGTATGGAAGTTTATCAGTATTCAGGAACTTATCTTTCTGCCGGTACAGGTACACTGAGAGAAGGTTTCGACGATTGGGATCATGCTTATGTTGCAAACGGTACAGCATCGAGTGCAGACGATGGTATGTCGGTTGACGGATATCCTCAGGATGAAAGCCGCTCAGTTTCTTACTTCGGACGTTTTGGATGGAACTGGAAAGAAACATATATGATTAACGCTACTTTGCGTGCCGATGGTTCTTCTAAGTTTGCAAGAGGTAAACGTTATGGTGTATTCCCTTCTGTATCTGCCGGATGGACTATTTCGAACGAGAAGTTTATGGAAACTACTCAGAACTGGTTGGATTTCTTGAAATTACGTATCAGCTGGGGACAGGTTGGTAATCAGAATATAGACAATTACCAGTATACAGCTCCTATTACTTCTTCGAATACACATTATATTTTCGGAACTAATTATGGCGCTTCTGCTCAGTCTAGTTATTGGGGAGCATATCCAAGCCGTCTGGCAAACTCTGATGTAACATGGGAAACTTCAGAACAGACTAACATCGGTATTGATGCACGTTTCTTGAGAAGCCGTTTGAGCTTGACTGCCGATTTCTATATCAAGACTACCAAAGACTGGTTGGTTGAGGCTCCTATTCTGGCTACAGCTGGTACTGGTGCACCATACATCAATGGTGGTGATGTGAAAAATACCGGTATTGAATTGGCTTTGAACTGGAATGATCAGATCGGAAGTGATTTTAGCTATAATGTTGGTATCAACGGAGCTTACAATAAAAATAAGGTAGGTAACATTCCAACTGAAGATGGAATTATTCATGGTGATGTCAATATGTTGTATGATAACTCTCCTGAATTCTATCGTGCAGAGAATGGTCATGCTATCGGTTATTTCTGGGGATATCAGACAGCTGGTATTTTCCAGAACAAGGAACAGATTGCAAACTGGAATGCTGACGGAAAACATGGTATTTTACAGTCTGATCCTCAGCCGGGTGATGTGATTTATGTCGACCAGAACCAGGATGGTATCATTGACGATAACGATAAAGTAGATCTGGGTAACGGTACTCCTGATTTTACCTATGGCTTTAACCTTGGCTTCAATTATAAGAACTTTGACTTTTCGTTGGTGGCATATGGAGCTGCAGGCAATCAGATTGTACAGTCTTATAGAAACCATGCAAACAGCAAAGCCAATTATACTTCAGCTATATTGGACAGATGGACTGGTGAAGGTACTTCAAACAGAATTCCGCGTGTGACTAATACTAATATCAACTGGCAGTTCTCTGATTTGTATATACAGGATGGCGATTATCTTCGTATCAGTAATATCACGTTGGGATACGATTTTGCCAAGTTGATAAATGTGAAGGCTATCAGTCAGGCACGTTTGTACTTCCAGGTACAGAATGCATTTACATTTACCAAGTATGACGGTATGGATCCGGAAATCGGTTACGGTACTTCCGACTGGGTTTCTGGTATCGATTTAGGATATTATCCTCGTCCACGTACCTTCTTGGTTGGTGTTAATCTGAAATTCTAATTTATAAATTTTAAAAGAACATCTCTATGAATAAATTTAAACTATATATGTTGGGACTGGGGCTGGCTTCTATGGGATTGGCCTCATGTACCGCTGGTTTCCTGGATGTGGAATCTAAAACAGAATCAACGACAGACAATTTCTATCGTACTGAGAGTGATGCATGGCGTGCACTGATTGGTTGTTACGATGGATGGCAATGTACAAGTTCTAGTGCAGGATGTGCATTCTATTTTGCCTCAGAAGTTATGGCTGATGAATGTTTTGCCGGCATGGGAAATACAGATGCCCGTAATTATCAGGTACTCGACCGTTTTGATGTCAATCAGTCGCCTTCGGATATGAATATTCTGGAAACAGAATGGACTAATTATTATGCAGCAGTATATCGTTGTAATGAATTGCTAGCTCATGAAAGCCAGATAGCTTGGAGCAGCGAAGAAACGAAAGGTACTTATCTGGGTGAATGTCGTGCGATAAGAGCATTATGTTATTTTGATATGGTACGTATGTGGGGAAATATTCCTTTGTTTACTGAACCTGTCAATGAAAATCGTCCACAGTCAGATCCGGATGAAGTCTATAATGTAATATTCAGTGATTTGCTGTATGCTGTCAATAATATTCCGGCCAGTGCTTATCCGAAGAGTGCGGCAGCATCAAATGATGGTCATATTACCAAATATGCAGCATCAGCTCTTTTGGCCAGAGTATATCTGTTCTATACCGGTTATTATGGAAAGGAACCTCAGGTAGAAGGTGTAACAAAGAGCACTGTTTTGCAGGGATTGGAAGATTTCATCGCTGTTGCCGAATCTGAAGGCTACGGACTGGTAGACGAATTTAAAAATTTGTGGCCTGCTGCTTCTACTACATGGGCTTTAAATAAGAGTACTGGCGATTACGAACAAACTTCTACTTATGCTGGCGACGGTAATAAAGAAGTCGTTTTGGCACAGAAGTTTAACTATACTCAAGACTATAACGGAAACAATGATGGTAACCGCTGGCTGGTTAACATGGGATTACGTAACTATCTGGGACATGCACCTTACGGAAGAGGCTGGGGAGGATGTACAGTAAATCCTAAGATGTGGACATCATACGGTACAGGTGATGAACGTCGTGAAGCTTCTATCATTAATCTGGTAAGTGAGGGTATTTCTGATGAAGCTGATTTTGAAACTTCTTATAAAGACCAGCGTGAATACACCGGATATACAGTGAAGAAATATACTCCGATGTCTAAATGGATGAAAGACGAAGCTAGTGGTGCCTGGTCGCTGGTTGATGAAATTTCAGGTCTTGGAGAAGGAGATTTCCAGATTTCTCAATATCAGAATTTCATTGTAATGCGTTATGCCGATGTCTTGTTGATGGCCGCAGAGCTGGGAAGTCCGAATGCACAAGAGTATTTGAATAAAGTCCGCCAGCGTGCTTATACTTCTGAGGATGAAGATGGTAGTCTGACTCTTTCAAGCAACTATCGTGAAGTGACAGCTACAAAAGATAATATCATGAATGAACGTATGCTGGAGTTTGCTTTCGAAGGACAGCGTTATTGGGACTTGTTACGTCAGGGAGTAGAATATGCCGCTTCTCAGATTGCAACCAATACTTCTGTAACCAGTGGTGGCAATCCTGATAATGTAACTATTAAGGAATCAGATATCGTAAAGAAGCAGGGACTCTCTCAGATACCTAACAATCAGATTACATTATCGAATGGGGTATTGAAACAAAATGAAGGTTGGAATTAAAAACACAAGAAGTTATGAAAAAACTGATATCTAAATTATATATTGCATGGCTGATTATAACAGTCGGACTGTTTTCGGCATGTACTCCCGATTCCTTTGAACTGGAAGGGAAAGACGTTACCGTAGACGATCTGGTAGAAGGAATAGCTTTCTCTATCACTCACGATTCGGAAAATCCAAATATTGTTTATCTGAAGAGTTTAATGCCTTCAAGTTATCAGGTTTGCTGGCAACATCCTCAGGGAAGAAGTCAGGAAAGAGAAGTAACATTGCAAATGCCTTTTGAGGGAGAGTATGAAGTGACTTTCGGTGTTCAGACAAGAGGTGGTATTGTTTATGGTAATCCGGCAACATTTACAATAGATAGCTTCTGTGCAGATTTCGTAAATGATGATTTGTGGACATATCTTACCGGAGGTGTAAACAATGAAAAAGTATGGATATTCGATAATGGATCGTATGGCTATGCTGCTGGAGAAATGACTTATGCCGATCCTAGTACAACAGTAGAATGGAATAACTGGAGTGCTAACTGGGATCCGGGAGTAGGTCATACCGGTGATGATGCTATTTGGGAAAGTACCATGACATTTGGTCTGAAAGGTGGAGCAAACGTGACTGTTTACAATTCTTCTTCGAAAGAAACTGCTTCTGGTACGTTCATGCTTAATACAAGCAATCATACAATCACATTTACTGACTGTGAACTGCTGCATACTCCTTCTTGGAGCGACAGAAGTACTAACTGGAGCCGCGACTTGAAGTTGCTCGAATTGGATGAGAACCATATGCGTATTGGAGTAATGCGTGATAACAGTGAAGGTCCGTGGTGGTTGATCTGGAACTTCGTTTCGAAAGAATATGCTGACAATTATGTGCCTGAAGATAAACCAGATCCAGAACCAGCTTTGCCCGACGGATGGGAAGATATGGTTTCGGAAGTGGTTACCAGCAAAATAAAATGGACAATGTCGGCCGATGTTCCTTTTGACTGGGCAAATCTGGACGGTAGTCTGATGAATAACTTTACTGCCGGCAATTATCCAGACTGGGCAACACCTGTTAGCGGATTGGATCAGCTTTCTATGACTCTCGATTCAAAAACTATGACTTATGAGTTTGCAATGCCTGATGGTACTACTGCAAGTGGAACTTATACATTGGATGAAAAGGGTATTTATACCTTTAGTGGAAATGTTCCTTCTTATCATATCGGTGGTGGTGATATCATGTTTGGAGCTGATGGCAATAATCAGTTACGTATTTTGAGCATTGAGTCGGCTGCCGGTAATGTTATGGGAATGTGGGTAGGTGCACGCAGTGCTGAAAAAGATGAATACCAGGCTTATCACTTTATTCCTAATGCAGGAGGAGGAACCTCACAGCCGGAGGCTACATCGATAGCTGTAGACAACTCTAAACTGGTTTGGGGACATCTGGAAACCGATAAGAATAATTTCCGTATCGAGCTTTATAATATGTATGGCGAAACTGCATCTGCCAGTCCGATTGATCCGGCAAGCATTGTTTTCGACTATTCGATGGAACTGACATTTACTATCAGTGGCCTTACTGGAGATGCCGCTACCAAAGAATATAATGCAGGACTGATGTGTACTGCTGATGGATGGTGGCCTGCTTATTCAGGTACAAGCGATGTGAAGGTGAAAGGTGACGGTACTTATACCATCAAGATGAAACCGGAAGCTGCTTATAATGGTGTCATTGTATTTGTAATAGATATATTCGATATGTTCAGTGATATTGCTGATCTGGATGCTGTAAATGTTACAATTGACAGTCTGAAAATTTTGTAATACAAATATAAAGAGGCATACATATTGATGGCTGCTGCCAGATATGTATGCCTCTTAAACTATTAACCATAACGAACTATGAAAAATACTTTTATTTATTTTCTGGGAACTCTTACTTGTTTAATGAGTTTGCTGTTGAGTGCTTGCTCTGAAGATGATACTACCGGTGCTCCATATCTGAAGATTTCGAAAGAGGAACTGGTTTTTGGAAAGCATGAAGGTGAAGCTCTTTTGTATATACAGTCTAATGCTGCTTATGAAGTAACTTCCGATGCAGCCGACTGGTGTTCTGTTGTTCAACAAGTTTCAACATCCGAAAAAACAGCTAAATATTTGGTACATGTCACAGAAAATCCGAATACAGAAAATCGAACAGCTGTAATTACAGTAAAAGGAGCTGAGGTTAATGGAACGGTGAAGGTGGTACAGACTGCCAATGACTATTTGCTGGTAGAAGAGCATGAATACACGTTGCCTGGTGAAGGAGGAGAATTTACAGTACAGATGCAGACTACCGGTGATTGTCAGATTGACATTAATGCAGACTGGATTCAACATGTGGATACACGTGCGGTAGAAACACGTACTGAAACATTCATGGTGGCTCAGAATGCAACAGGAGAGATACGTACTGCTACCATTGTATTTACATTGGATAATCTGACAGAATCTGTTACTGTTACTCAGGAAGCTCTTTCTGTACCTGAAGCTGACAAGACTGGAATGGAACAGGATGCTCCTGAATTGATGAAAAATATCAAAATAGGATGGAACTTGGGAAACTCACTGGAGGCAACAGGTGGTGAAACTGCTTGGGGAAATCCTGCTACAACCCTTGCCATGATAGACAAGATACGTGAGATGGGATTCAATGCTGTACGTATTCCGTGTGCATGGGATCAGTATCTGAGTGATGAAACTACTTACGAAATAAAATCTTCATGGTTGTCACGTGTGAAGGAAGTGGTGGATTATTGCATGCAGAACGATTTATATGCTATTCTGAATATACACTGGGATGGCGGATGGCTTGAAAATGATATTCCCAACGGATATAGTGAAGAGGTAAATAATAAGCAGAAAGTATTATGGACGCAGATTGCCACCTATTTCCGCGATTATGATGAACATTTGTTGTTTGCCGGATGTAATGAGCCTAATGTAGAAGATGAAGATGATATGGCTACTTTGCTGAAATACGAACAGACTTTTGTGGATGCTGTAAGAGCTACCGGTGGAAAGAATGTTTACCGTAACCTGATTGTTCAGGGACCTTCTACTGACATAGACAAAACGATGCAGTATATGACTTCTTTGCCTGTTGATATGACTCCTGACCGCTTGAGTGTGGAAGTGCATTATTATAGTTCCTGGCAGTTCTGTGGAATGGAAAATGATGAAAGCTGGGGAAAGGCTTTCTATTTTTGGGGTGAGGAAAACAAAAAATATGCTACCGGAACGTATGAAGGCAGATGGGATAATATCTGTGGGGAAGATTATATAAAGTCGCAGTTCCAGAAGCTGAAAGAGAAGTTTACCGATCAGGGAGTACCTGTTATTATTGGAGAATTTGCAGCTGTCCGTCGTACTTTGCCCGATCAGCAGGCTCAGGAAGGACATGATTTGTCGCGTGCCGCTTTCGATAAGTGTGTTGTACGCGAGGCCAATGCTCGTGGACTCGTTCCGTTCTACTGGGATAGAGGTGATGGAGTGCTCGACCGTAAAAATTTGCAGGTTTATGATGAACTGGAATATAATGGATTGATGGAAGGTATAAAATAAATACTAGTTTTGCCCTTCGCACCTTTCACTTATTTGTGTAAGTGTGAAGGGCTTTTTGTATATGGAACAAAAACATGCTGTTCTTTTTCAGAAAAGATCAGCATGTTTTGTTTTATTTATCCTGATGTTTTTTGAAAATTTGTACAAAGAAAAAGCAACTCATCCTGATATTTTTTATAGTATTCGGGAAAGGGTATGCAACTCCTTTTATTTCAGATAGATAAATCTTTTTTTGCTTATGCGGAATACAATGATAGCAGATTGAGTTAGTCATTGTGTCGGGAGAGAAAAAAGGAAGTAAAAGGTTTGTTTGCTTTACAAAAATTTACTTTCTTTGCTTTAGAAATTGATATGTGATATGATAAGAATATACACTTTGCTAGCCTTGCTTTTTTCATTGCTTTCCCTGCATGCGCAGTCTTTCATGTTTAAGCATCTCGAAGTATCCGACGGATTGTCAAATAATTCTGTACGGTGTATTTATAAAGACCGTGAGGGACTTATGTGGTTTGGTACATTAGCAGGGTTAAACTGTTACGATGGGTATACATTTAAGGTTTTTACTCGTCAGGAGTATAATCAGAATTCACTTCCTGATAACTTTATAGAGAGTATAGTAGAACTGCCTGACGGGCAATTCTGGGTAAAGACAGCAAAGGGGTATGTACTGTTTGACAAGGCAAAAGAAGTGTTTCAAACCGATTTAACTCCGTTTATGACTTCATTGGGAAGCAGAGGAGTTCCAAGTGATATCTTTGTCGATTCAAAGGAAAATGTTTGGATTTATGTAATGGGAGAGGGATGCTACCGGTATAATAAGAACAGTAAGCCGGCATGTTTTTCTTTTCAGGAACATAAATTGCCGTTGGTCGGTATTTCGGATATAGCAGAGTGTAAGGATGGAATTTTATTTATCTATGATACAGGCTTGCTGGTTTGTGTTGATCGTGACCGGTTGACTGTCAGATGGATAAAGGAAGAAGTGAAGAATGATAACCAGGATGGTAAGCAAATTGATTTTTCCTTATTTGTCGATCGGGAGGAATGTATTTGGATATATAGTATCTCAGGCGTGTGGGTATACGATTTGGAGAAAGGAAAATGGCAGGAAGACGTTACGGAACGTTGGCGTAACCGTTCTGACTTTGTGCATAGCATTACGCAGGATGCTAAAGGCAGAATTTGGATGGGCAAGGATTATAGCGGTATAGATATTCTTACGAAAGCTGACGGACGGGTAGTATCTGTTTCTTCTGAGAAAAATACAGACCGGAGCCTATCTCATAATACGGTTTATACGTTGTATACAGACAGAGATGGAATTGTATGGGTTGGAACTTACAAGAAGGGTATCTCTTACTATGGCGAAAGCATATTTAAGTTCGAAATAGATTATACAGGTGATGTGACAAGTATAGAGCCTGAAGGAAAAGATAAGGCATGGCTGGGTACAAATGACAATGGAGTAATGCTTTGGAACTATACTACTCGTCAAATAGAAAAACATTTTACATTGGGAGAAGAACCTGTTGTTGCTTTGCTGCGAGCTTCCGACGGAAAACTGTGGATAGGCACATTCAATGGGGGCTTGTATTGTATAGAAGGTACTGCGGTACGTTCGTTTAAAGCCGGTGATGGAAGTAAGCTTCAGAGTGATAAGATTTGGGCTTTGCAGGAAGACCGGAAAGGTAATATATGGATTGGCTTTTTGGATGCCGGTATTCAATGTCTGAATCCTTCTGATCATAGTTTTCAGACGATAGACTTGGAGAAGGCAGGCTTAAATGATAATCATATTGTTTCCTTGTGCTTTACCAATGAAAACGATCTGGTGATAGGTACTGCCAGTCAGGGAGTGGCTGTCTTTGATGTAGAAAGTCGTAAGATAAAGGCTGTTTTGCAGGAAAAAGATAGTGTAGGAATTACTCATAATGAAATAAATCAGGTATTTAAAGATAGTCGGGGACTTGTATGGATTGCCACTCGTGGCGGGCTTAATATCTATAATGTAAAGTCTGGAAAAGTGAAGAGCTTGTCTGATGTCATGCCGGATAACGGGGGTATTATTGCAGGAGTGGCAGAAGATAATAACGGAGATATGTGGGTAACATCGGCACGCCAGCTGATTCATCTGAATGTAACGAAAGGTGATACAGGTGATTATCAGTTTGTTCCGCATGTATATAATGACAAAGATGGACTTCAGAATTGTGATTTTAATCTCAGGTCTATCCGTGAATTGAATAATGGAGCAATACTTCTGGGAGGACTGTATGGCATAAATGTATTTAGTCCGGAAAATGTCCGTTATAATAAATTACTTCCTAAGGTGTTGTTTACTGGTCTTTCATTGTTCAACAAAGAAATACAGGTAGGCGAACGTGTAGACGGTCGTGTATTGTTGCCAGAATCTCTTAATCGTATAGGCAAACTTACGCTGGATTATAAGCAGAATATTTTTTCTATATTCCTGGCTTCCGACAATTTGCTTTTGCCGGAGAAAACACGCTATATGTATCAGCTTAAAGGTTTTAACAAAGAATGGCTTTCACTGCCTGAGGGCGTGCATAGTCTGACTTTTACAAATTTGGCTCCCGGAAAGTATATTCTGAGCGCAAAAGCTGTCAATAGCGACGGATATATCGGTCAGGATGTATCGAGTCTTGAAATAGAAGTTTTGCCTCCGTTCTGGATGTCCTGGTGGGCTTATTTATTGTATTTTATGATTGGTGTAGGACTACTGTTCCTGGCACGTTTCCGTTTGCTGAAGCGTGAGAGAGAAAAGTTCAAGTTACATCAGATAGAACTGGAAGTAGCCAAGAATGAGGAAGTAAATAATATGAAGTTCCGTTTCTTTACCAATATCAGTCATGAACTTCGTACTCCGCTGACTCTGATTATTGCTCCGCTGGAACAGATGCTGAAAGAAGAAAGCAATGATGAATCTCGAAAAATGAGGCTTCAGCTTATGTATCGCAATGCACATCGTCTGCTGGTACTGGTCAATCAGTTGCTTGATTTCCGAAAAGGTGAAATGAGTTCTCATCATTTATCACTTTCTGAAGGAGATATCATTACTTACATACAAGGGGTATGCGATTCTTTCTTGCTGATGGCCGATAAAAAGCAGATACACTTTTCGTTCTTTTCGAGTGTAGATCATTTTACAATGGCTTTCGATGCCGACAAGGTAGGTAAGATTGTGATGAATCTGCTGGCTAATGCGTTTAAGTTCACTCCTGAAGGTGGCAGGGTTACGGTTATGGTAGAGCACATTCAGGAAGATATCGATGTGATAGAAATAAAGGTTGCCGATACAGGGGTAGGAATAAGTGATGCGGATAAGGAACATATATTCGATCGTTTTTATCAGACAGAAAACAAAGAAAACGTGGATGCAACGAGCGGTACAGGCATTGGATTAAGTCTGGTACACGATTTTGTTGCTTTACATGGAGGAGATGTCACTGTTTTCGATAATATCGGTAAAGGAGCTGTATTTGTTGTACATATACCGGTGAAGCATGTTGATGTGCAATATCATCCGGCTAACTCCATGCCGGTTCCGGATTTACTTCCTGAAGCAGCAGGACGGTCTAATGAAGAGGCCGACAAGAGCAAATTCCCATTGTTGCTGATTGTAGATGATAATGACGATTTCCGTCTGTTTATGGAGTATAGTCTGGGATTGCAGTATCGGGTGAAACTGGCATCGAACGGAAAAGAGGCATGGGATATCTTGCAAAACAGTGAAGAAATGCCCGACTTGGTGGTTAGTGATATTATGATGCCTGAAATGGATGGAAACGAATTGTGCCGTTTGATAAAAGAAGATAAACGTACAGCACACATTCCGGTGATTCTGCTTTCAGCTAAACAAAATACGGAATCGAAAGTGGAAGGATTGACCATGGGGGCAGATGATTATGTGACGAAACCGTTTAATATGACTATTCTGGTTCTGCGTATCAGAAAACTGATAGAATTAAGCCGTTATAATGTGTCAAAGGGTACTATCGATCCTGCGCCTAGTGATATTGTCATTACTTCTTTGGATGAAAAACTGATAGAGAAAGCTATAAAATATGTAGAGGATAATATCTCTCGCAGTGATCTGTCGGTAGAAGAGCTGAGTCGTGAACTGGGCATGAGCAGGGTTCATTTGTATAAGAAGATGTTACAGATTACAGGAAAAACTCCTATCGAGTTTATTCGTGTTATTCGTCTGAAAAGAGCAGCTCAACTGTTGCGTGACAGTCAGCTTCATGTTTCGGAAATCGCTTTTCAGGTAGGATTTAATAATCCTAAGTATTTCAGTCGTTATTTTAAAGAAGAATTTGGGGTTTTGCCTTCTGCATATCAGGAAAAGGAAGATAAGTAACAAATTATACCTAAGTTAGAAACATTTGATAGACCTATGTATTGAAAACTTTCCCTTTTGTAAAACATTATAACTATTTGTTTTATAGGGGAATGTTTAAATTTGCAATACGAGATAAAGATGTATTTAGTATTTAACTTTAAACATAGGTTTATGAATATGAAAAACATTTCTTACTGTTTGTTGGCAGGGCTGATTTTTGGGTCCTGCTCTGGCAAGGTCTATGAACAGACAGATAATGGTGTCATCGTTAAGGTTCAGCAAAAGGGAGGACAGGATACTCGCCTGGTCCGTTTTCAGGTAATGGGAGATAAGTTGATACATGTATCTGCTACTCCGGAAAGTAAATTTACCGATTCAAAGAGTCTGGTTGTTGTTCCTCAGGAAAAACAGACTCCGTTTACTGTTTCACAGCAGGGAGATACAATCACTGTTTCAACCAAAGAAGTCAAGGCTTTTGTTTTAAGCTCTACCGGTGAAGTCTGGTTTACGGATGAAAACGGAAAGATGATTCTTCAGGAAAATAAGGGGGGAGGAAAGACATTTACTCCTATCGAAGTGGAAGGTACCAAAGGATATTCAATCCGTCAGGTATTCGAATCTCCCGATGATGAAGCTTTTTATGGGCTGGGCCAGCATCAGGCAGAGGAATTCAACTATAAAGGAAAAAACGAAGAGTTGTTCCAGTATAATACAAAGGTATCTGTTCCATTCATTGTATCGAACAAGAATTATGGTGTTCTGTTGGACAGTTATTCTCTTTGTCGTTTTGGTAACCCCAATGACTATTCTCAGCTAGGACAGGTATTTAAACTATATGACAAGGACGGCAAGGAAGGAGCACTGACCGGTACTTATGTACCTGATGCAAAGTCAGGAGCAGAAACCATTGTTCGCCGTGAGCCTTCTCTTTATTTCGAACATCTGAAACGTGAAGACTTGTCGAAGGTAGTTAACCTGCCTGAGAATTTCCCGTTTATGGGAGCAAAAGTAACGTATGAAGGTATGATTGAACCTTCAGAATCGGGTGAGTTTAAGTTTATCCTTTATTATGCCGGTTATACGAAAGTATATATAAATAATGAACTGGTAGTTCCTGAACGCTGGCGTACGGCATGGAATCCGAACAGTTATAAATTTGCTGTCAACCTGGAAGCTGGAAAGAAAGTTCCTCTTAAAATAGAATGGGAGCCGGATGGAGCTGTTTCTTACTCGGGACTGCGTGTACTGAGTCCGGTTGATCCGAAAGAACAGGGCAAGCAGTCGTGGTGGAGTGAAATGACCAAGCAGCTTGATTATTATTTTGTAGCCGGTGATAATATGGATGATGTAATCAGCGGTTACCGTACTCTTACCGGAAAAGCTCCTATCATGCCGAAATGGGCAATGGGATTCTGGCAGAGCCGTGAAAAGTATAATACATCTGATGAAATGCTTGGTGCACTGAAAGGTTTCCGCGACCGTCAGATTCCGATTGACAATATTGTCCTCGACTGGAATCATTGGCCGGAAGATGCCTGGGGAAGTCATGAATTCGACAAGAACCGTTTCCCTGATCCTCAGGCTATGGTCGACTCCATTCATGCCATGCATGGACGTATGATGATTTCTGTATGGCCGAAATTCTATGTAACAACTGAACATTACAAGGAGTTTGATAAGAATGGCTGGATTTATCAGCAGTCAGTTAAGGACAGCCTGAAAGACTGGGTAGGTCCGGGTTATCATTATGGCTTCTATGATGCTTACGATGCAGATGCACGTAAATTGTTCTGGAAGCAGATGTACGAACATTATTATCCGTTGGGTATTGATGCCTGGTGGATGGATGCCAGCGAACCGAACGTACGCGACTGTACAGATTTGCAATATCGCAAGGATTTATGCGGCCCTACAGCATTGGGACCTTCTGCCGAATATTTCAATGCTTATGCACTGATGAATGCTGAAGCAATCTATGACGGTCAGCGCAGTGTAGACAATAATAAGCGTGTCTTCCTGCTTACCCGTTCTGGATTTGCCGGTTTGCAGCGTTATTCTACAGCTACATGGAGTGGTGATATAGGAACCCGCTGGGAAGATATGAAAGCACAGATTACTGCCGGATTGAATTTTGCAGTAAGCGGTATACCTTACTGGACAATGGATATTGGTGGTTTCTGTGTAGAGAACCGCTATGTAGCAGGACAGAAACAGTGGAATGAAACAAAAACAGAAAATGCTGATTATAAGGAATGGCGTGAACTGAATGCACGCTGGTATCAGTTTGGTGCATTCTGTCCGTTGTATCGTGCACACGGACAATATCCGTTCCGCGAAATATGGGAAATTGCTCCCGAAGGTCATCCGGCTTACAATTCGGTTGTTTACTATTCTAAACTGCGTTACCGCATGATGCCGTATATCTACTCATTGGCTGGTATGACATGGTTTAACGACTATACGATTATGCGTCCGCTGGTAATGGACTTTACTGCCGATACGAATGTAAACAATGTTGGCGATCAGTTCATGTTCGGTCCGTCATTCATGGTTTCTCCGGTTTATCATTACGGCGACAGAAGTCGTGAGGTATATTTCCCGAAATCAGCAGGATGGTACGACTTCTATACCGGCAAGTTCCAAGCAGGTGGTGAGAAGAAAATGGTAGATGCTCCTTACGAACGTATTCCGTTGTTCGTGCGTGCCGGTTCAATTGTACCTTTCGGTCCTGAGATCCAGTATACGGATGAAAAGCAGGCAGAACATATCAAGTTGTATGTTTATCAGGGTGCGGATGCTGCCTTTACTTTATATGAAGATGAAGGTGTAAACTATAATTATGAGCAAGGTAAATATGCGATGATTCCGATGACTTACAACGAAGCTAAAAAGCAATTGGTAATAGGAGAACGTACAGGTGAGTTTGACGGTATGTTGAAAGAACGTACATTCGAAATAATTCAAGTGAATGCCAATAGCCCGAAGCCGTTCGATATGAATGCTAAAGGTATTGTTGTAAAATATAATGGAACTTCACAAACCATTCAGTTGTAAAATTTATGAGTCATAAATTTATTCAATCTATTATAATAGGAGTGTGCTGCATGTTCTTATTGGGAGCATGCAGCTCTCCTTCTTCTGAGCCGAGAGAAAGACTGAGCTTTAATGACGGATGGTGTTTTTCTCTGATTGATGATTCATTGGCTGCACAAGTAGATTTTGCTGACTCGGGTTGGAGAAAACTAAATTTACCCCATGACTGGGCCATCGAAGGAGATTTCAGTCAGGATAATCCTTCGGGAACAGGTGGAGGTGCTTTGCCTGGTGGTATCGGATGGTATCGGAAGACGTTTATTCCAGCGGACGGAGATAAAGGAAAACATTTTCGTATCGAGTTTGATGGAGTTTATATGAATTCGGAAGTTTTCATTAATGGAATTTCGTTGGGCAAGCGTCCTTATGGATATATTTCATTCAGTTACGATTTGACTCCATATCTGAAGTGGGGAGAAAAGAATGTGATAGCTGTACGTGTTGATAATGCTGAACAGCCTAATTCTCGCTGGTATTCGGGATGTGGTATTTATCGTAACGTATGGTTGGTGAAAACAGGAGATATCCGTGTTGCAGAGTGGGGAACCTATGTTACTGCAACAAGTGTTGATACTCAGGAGGCTTCTTTGAAAGTCGTTACAACGGTTGAGAATATAGGAACGCAGGCAGCTGCTGGAGTATCTGTTTATTCTATCCTGAAAGATGCAGAAGGGAAGGACGTTGCTCAGGCAGAGTCTTCTCTGAATGCAATAGCAGGAAAGGCTGTTGATGTTTCTCAAGATTTAAAGGTAAGTTCTCCTTTATTGTGGAGTATTGAACGTCCTTACATGTATACCTTGGTTACAGAAATTCAGAAAGATGGACAATGTGTAGATCGTTATGTAACTCCTGTTGGTATTCGTACGTTTTCTTTTGATGCTGCGAAAGGGGTTACGCTGAATGGCAAGCCGGTCAAAATAAATGGTGTCTGCATGCATCATGATTTGGGATGCCTGGGAGCAGCGGTTAATGTACGTGCCATCGAACGCCAGTTGCAGATCTTGAGAGAAATGGGCTGTAATGGTATCCGTTGTTCACATAATCCTCCGGCACCAGAACTGCTTGATTTGTGCGACCGTATGGGATTTATTGTAATGGATGAAGCGTTTGACATGTGGCGCAAGAAAAAGACTGCTCATGATTATGCACGTTACTTCAATGAATGGCATGAAAAAGATTTGCACGATTTTATTCTTCGCGACCGTAATCATCCTTCTATTTTTATGTGGAGTATCGGAAATGAGGTATTGGAACAATGGAGTGATGCGCAGGCTGATACTTTAAGTCTGGAAGAAGCTAACCTGATTCTGAATTTCGGCCACTCGGCAGACATGCTGGCTAAGGAAGGTGAAGAAAGTGTAAATTCTTTACTTACAAAAAAACTGGCCGATTTTGTAAGAACCTTAGATCCGACTCGTCCGATTACAGCTGGATGCAATGAACCTAATCCTGCTAATCATTTGTTCCGTTCCGGAGCGTTGGATATCATTGGCTATAATTATCATAATGTCAACATTCCTGAGGTTCCAAAGAATTTCCCTGGCAAACCGTTTATCATTACGGAAAGTAATTCGGCTCTGATGACACGTGGATATTACCGGATGCCGAGCGACCAGATGTTTATTTGGCCTGAACGCTGGGATAAACCATTTTATGATTCAACATTTGCATGTTCTTCTTATGAAAACTGTCATGTTCCCTGGGGAAATACTCATGAAGAAAGTTTGCTGTTGATAAAGAAAAATGATTTTATCAGCGGGCAATATGTATGGACTGGTTTCGACTATATCGGTGAACCGACTCCTTATGGCTGGCCCGCACGCAGTTCATATTTTGGTATTGTTGATTTGGCTGGTTTCCCTAAAGATGTATACTATCTCTATCAGTCGGAATGGACAGATAAACAAGTCTTGCATCTTTTCCCGCATTGGAACTGGACCGAGGGACAGGATGTTGATATGTGGTGTTATTACAATCAGGCAGATGAAGTGGAACTGTTTGTGAATGGTAAATCACAAGGAATAAAATCGAAAGATGATAATCATTTACATGTTTCCTGGCGTGTAAAATATGAGCCGGGAAGTGTTAAGGTTGTTGCTCGAAAAGCAGGAACAGTGGTTGCCGAAAAAGAAATTCGTACAGCGGGAACACCGAGTATGATACGTCTGACTCCAGACAGAAATATCTTGAAAGCAGACGGTACTGATTTGAGTTTTGTAACAGTAGAAATCTTGGATGCCGAAGGAAATATTTGTCCTCTTGCAGATAATCTGGTTCGTTTTGAGGTAGAAGGAAACCTGTTTATAGCTGGAGTTGACAATGGAAACCAGACTTCGATGGAACGTTTTAAAGATAATAAACGAAAGGCGTTCAACGGTAAATGCCTGGTCGTATTGCAGAACAATGGAAAAACAGGAGCAGCACGTTTGAAAGCGATTTCTGAGGGATTAAAAGAAGCTGTAGTTGATATTGTTTCAGAATAATATTATCTTGGCAGAAAAGAAAAAAGAATATTATGAAAAAGACGTTTATTTTTATAGGATTATTGAGTATTGCATGTGCTTCGTTACATGCACAAAATAAAACGGATATTCCTGTTTATCTGGATGATAAACAGCCGTTGGAAGTAAGAGTACAGGATGCTCTGAAGCGAATGACATTGGAAGAGAAGACAAGACTCAGTTACGCTCAGGGTAAATTCAGTTCACCCGGTTGTCCACGTTTGGGTATTCCTGAACTGTGGATGAGTGACGGGCCACATGGAGTTCGTGCCGAAATTAATTGGAACGACTGGGGATATGCCGGATGGACGAGTGATAGCTGTACAGCTTTTCCGGCATTGACTTGTCTGGCAGCTAGCTGGAATCCGGATCTGGCTGCGAAGTATGGTAAAGCGATTGGTGAAGAAGCATGTTACCGCGAGAAAGATGTACTGTTAGGACCGGGGGTGAATATTTATCGTACTCCACTTAACGGAAGAAATTTTGAATACTTAGGAGAAGATCCTTATCTGGCTTCTGAGATGTGTGTTCCTTATATTCAGGAAGTTCAGAAAAACGGTGTGGCTGCTTGTGTGAAACATTATGCATTAAATAATCAGGAGCTTTGGCGCGGGCACATCGATGTGCAGGTTAGCGATCGTGCTTTGTATGAAATTTATCTTCCGGCATTTAAAGCCGCCGTACAGCGTGGTGGTGTATGGAGTATCATGGGAGCATACAATAAAGTACGCGGAATGCATGCTACTCACCATAAACTGCTGAATAATGACATTCTGAAAGGTGAATGGGGATTCGATGGGTGTGTGATAACCGACTGGGGAGCCGCACATGATACATATGAAGCTGCCATGTACGGACTGGATATTGAAATGGGATCGTATACCAATGGTTTGACTTCTGAGTCGGAGTTTGGGTATGACGACTACTATTTGGGAAAGAACTATCTGAAGATGGTTAAGGAAGGAAAAATACCGATGGAGGTAGTGAACGATAAGGCTGCTCGTGTCTTGCGCTTGATTTTCCGTACAGCCATGAATCGTCAGAAACCTTTTGGATCGATGACCAATGAAGCTCATGAACAGGCTGCTTATCAGGTAGCAACAGAAGGTATCGTACTATTGAAAAATGAAGCAGCCAAAAAGCAACCAGCTTTATTGCCTGTTGCTCCTGATCAGTATAAGCAGATATTGGTTGTAGGTGATAATGCTACACGTAATTTGATGTTGGGAGGAGGTTCTTCCGAATTGAAGGTGAAGAAATTTATATCACCGTTGGATGGGCTGAAAAAATACTTTGGCAATCGTATTGTATATGCACAAGGATATGCAGCTGGCCGTCCAATGTATGGACGTGAGGAAAAAATACCTCAGGCTACAGTCGATTCTTTACGCAATGATGCCGTAGAAAAGGCAGCTAAGGCTGATCTGGTTATCTTTATTGGCGGATTGAACAAGAATCATTTCCAAGATTGTGAAGGAGGTGACCGCTTGTCTTACGAACTTCCTTTTGGTCAGAATGAACTGATTGAGGGCTTGTTGAAAGTAAATAAGAATCTGGTAGCTGTAATCGTAAGTGGAAATGCTGTCGAGATGCCGTGGGTAAAAGAGGTTCCAACTATCGTACAGTCCTGGTATCTAGGTTCGGTTGGAGGAGATGCACTGGCTGATGTGCTTACTGGAAAAGTAAATCCTAGCGGAAAGCTTCCTTTCTCTTATCCGGTAAAACTGAAAGATTGTCCGGCTCATTTTTATGGCGAAATGAGTTATCCGGGCGATAGTATCAAACAGGAATATAAAGAGGATATTTTAGTTGGGTATCGCTGGTATGACACTAAGAAGATTAAACCTCTCTTCCCGTTTGGCTATGGATTGAGTTATACTACTTACAAGTATAGTAAGCCTGTTTTGTCGGCTAAACAAATAAATGAAGGAGAAACTCTGTCGGTTTCAGTAAAGGTTAAGAATACAGGAGCGGTAGCCGGAAAAGAAACCGTTCAATTGTATATTGGAGATGAAAAATGTTCTTTGCTTCGTCCGCAGAAAGAGTTAAAAGGATTTCAGAAGGTTTCACTTCAACCAGGTGAAGAAAAAGAAATAACTTTTACGATAAAACCGGAGGACTTACAATTCTTTGATGACCGCAAACATGAATGGGTTGCAGAGCCGGGCAAGTTTAAAGCTTATATATCTTCTTCATCGGCTGATACGCAAAATATTGTGGAATTTGAGTATAAATAAAGATTCGTTATTGGTTGTCGGGACATGGTTTTCGGCAACCAATATTTTTTCAATAGGAAAGGGTCAATTGGTGAAGATTGTATAATACGTAGAGATAACGTATTACAATAAAAGTCCCGGTAAGCATGATAAAAGTTATGGTATGCGGTTATTTAGAATATGGAAAATCATGCTACCGGGACATTTTCTAGGTTTTTGTTTTCTTTAAGTGTATCTATATATTTATAAAGGGGTTACTTGAGTTTGTAATTGCTTCTTACAGATGTAATTGCTGAGTTCTGAGGAGCCAGCGATTTACGTGTACAATAATCGAATTCTGCAGACTTGTCTCCGCTGAATGATTTCCATTTGAGAGTAAGCTTTACTGTCTTTCCTTCTGTATCAGGAAGCCCGTCCAGCTTAAATGCTACCAGTGCATCTCCAGACTCGCCGTATGTATCTCCATATGCGTTGTGTCTGAACTCTACTTCGTACGGATTGTCAGGATTATTTCCCAGTAATAGGTTTACAAAATGAGGTTGAGATCCTGCTCCCCATACAGTACGGAATCGTAAGGTCAGATATCCGTCTTCTGCTATTGTTACCCAGTCTTTAACTATTTCTACAGGGTCTGTTCCGTAAGTCTGGTCATTTTCCTCTCCCAAGTCAGTAGCTATCGGTTTGGTGAGAATGCTGTCTATCCAATTAATATGTACAGCTTTAGTATATGCTCCGCTTGGTTCATCTACTTCTTCTATATTGGCAAGAGCACGCACTTCTTTATCTCCAAAGGGAGAAGATGCGAGATTTACCGGTAGCAGTGTTGTACTGTCATCCAGCTGGAGGAAAAAACTATCATTTGCATCACTCTTAACAGTAACCAGTGCATTAGGATAATTAATATTATAATAGTTTTCATCATCGTCATCCAGGCAAGATGACAATCCCATAATGCTTGTCAGTGCTGCTGCCATTATAAATCCCTTGCAAAATGGAAAATGAGTTTTCATAATATATGTTTTTTTGTTGAACATTAAATAGCTTTTTACTCTCTAAATGATGAATTGATATGAATCCTGCATGGCTAAATGTTAAAATTCTTCAATAAAAATTTTATTTATTTTTCTCTATAAACTTGTGCAGTAATACTTGTTACCTGGCATTTTTTATGTGTCAGCTGATAAAACTAGTAATTGAAGTTTCAAACGAAAAATTAGAGAAATGAAAAAACAAATTAAACTGAACCGTTTATTTATTTCCATGCTGATGCTTGGATGTTCTTTGGGCTTTGTAGCTTGCAGTGATGACGACGAAACAACTCCGACACCTCCTGTCGAAGTGACAACAGATCATATGTTTGGCAATTATACAGGAAAAATGTTTTATCTGACTGAATCTTCTACAACGGAAGACGGAACTGATGGAGGAGAAGATACTCCTGAGGGCACAGATGTTGCGGTAAAGGTGGACAATGATACTGTTTATTTTGACAGTTTCCCGATAAAAGATATTGTACTTGATATTGTTGGTGATGAGGAAACTGCGAATAAGATTGTAGAAGCAGTAGGTGATGTAAGTTATAAGATAGGATACGAACCGGAACTGAATACAGAAAAAGATAGTATTTTATTCGTTCTCGATCCGAAGCCTTTGGAACTGAATGTATCAATTCCGTCGGAAACTGAAGGTGGAGAGGCTCAGAATTTACATATTGAGGTTAAAGTATCTCCGGTTGATGGAGCGAATTACGAAGTAGAAACAACAAATCTGAAGTTCAAGATTTATGTCCCTGAAGTTTCGTTGGGTGAAGGCGACAATGAACCTGTTGCATTGCCTGGTTTTGTTCCGGCAACATTCGATTTTGAACTTAAGAAAAACTGATAAGGTTATGCTTCTGTTTTTAAGATAATGCCCGATTTTTACGGGCATTATCTTTTTTCTTTTCAGGCATGCATTAAATTATCTTTAGATTCAGTTTTTGCAGATTCGATATTTTCTTGATAAATTGCATTTTAAATTCAATATTAAATTAATAAAAGTTATGAAGAATCTTATTTGGATAAGCACAATGGCTTTAGGTTGTATGGCTTTACTTCCGGCATGTAACGGAGCCAGTATAGAAGGTGCATGGGTTGAACCTGTACCGGGTATGGAAAATATGCAGCAGGGTTTTGTTCTTGAGCCCGATGGAACAGCTTCTTCTATAAATATGGCTACTCTTCAGTATGAATCATGGAAAAAAGAGGGGGATGTACTTATTCTCGCCGGTAAAAGTATTGGCAACCACCAGACGATTGCTTTTTCTGATACATTGGTGATTAAAGATTTGTCTGATAAAACTTTACTTTTGGAGAAAAACGGTACGGTATATTCCTATTCCAGAAGTGATGAGGCACAGACCTCTCAGACAGCATTGCCTGCACAACAAAAAGAAACAATTTCCGTAAAAGGAGAGCTGATTATAGCTCATGAAGTCCGGTCGTTTGTTGCTGATGGAGATACTGTCTGCTATTGGGTGATAGACAAAACCGGAGAGCTTTACAAGCAGTATGATGAACTGACTAAAGGACAAAAGAATGGAGTACCTGTGCATGCAGAACTAGAGGTAAGAGATATGGGTAAATCGCAGGAAGGTTTTGCTGCAGAGTACGATGGAGTGTACGAAGTTGTAAAAATCGACAAACTTTCTGCTAAATAGTTGCAGCAGAAAACTCTTTTATCTGATATATATCAAAATCCCGGCTCATTTTCTATTAGAGAGGAGCCGGGATTTTGCTGATAATTGCTTACCTGTTTATTGAGGATGAGCCATATTGGCAGACGTAGCATATAGCCCAATCATATTTCCTGTAAATCCGCCAGCTACATTAGTTGAGAGAATATCTCCGGAAACAATACCTCCTAAATTTTTAAAAGAATGTCCATCGGTAGAATAGTTGAATGTGTATTTATCTCCTTCGGCTTGTATCTGTAAATATAAGGGTTGTTGCATATCGACAGGAGTATTAGCAACGATTTCCGATTTTCCATTATTTGTACGCTGAAGCAGTAAGTAACATTCATTTCCTTTTCGGGTTATCCCGAATACATAATTAAACGATTCTTTCTGATAACACACCATTCCGGCAAGTTCATTTTCTGCTGTCGGTTTATATTGCAGGTTTACAGAAGCCGTAAAGCAGTTGTGTTGCTGGCGGAAAAAAAGTGTTGAAGTTGGTCTTGCCTCTGTTATGTCAGTAGCATAAGGAGTTATTTGTAATCCGTTTTCTCCTATTGAGATAAATTTTTCACGGGCATCACGAATGCCTACCCATCGGTTATCGAGTGGGAGTGAATTCAAGTTATCTGTAAATGTGAAGTTTCCGTTGGGAACAAACCCGTTTGTTCCCGTCTGGTTTATTACACCGTCAGGCATTTTTAATTTGGGTTGCAACGCTTGCATGCCACCTTCGAAAACGGGAAACTCTCCCGACCAGTCGACAGGCAGTATATAGGTTTCTCTTCCAGTATTAACTCGGTTGCATTCATTAGGGCGTACAGCTAAAAATACTCCGTACCATTTTCCGGAAGGAGTGTCTGTTATATCGGCATGTCCTGCCCAGTCGACCTTATCCGGACGGTTTGCCGGAAGATGTCTTTGCGAAAGAATCGGATTCTGTTTCGACGGAACAAACGGTCCGGTAGCACTGTCACTGATAAAAATTACTTCCGAATGGTTGTCGCCCGTACCTCCTTCTGCACACATCAGATAATATTTGCCTTCTTTTTTATATAGGTGAGGAGCTTCTATCCATATTGGTTTTTGGGTGATGTCAACACCTCCATTTACTATAACTTTGTCTGTTCCGGCTATTATTTGGTCTGTTTGCACGTCATATTCCCAGATTTTAATTACTCGATGTCCTTCATATAAAGCCTGTTCGGGAGCGTCATTATGCACTATATAAGCTTTACCGTCGTCATCGAAAAAGATAGACGGATCTATTCCGTCGAAGTTTAGCTTGATAGGATCGCTCCAGCCTTTTGCCGGATCGGATGTTTTCACAATGATATTCCCCAATCCTCCTCCGATATGGGTCGTAATCATATAGAAAGTATCGTTGTATGGATTATATCGGATAGTGGGGGCATAAATACCTTCACTGATCTTGCAGTTTTGTAGTTTTAGTTGTGAAGGACGTTCGAGGACGTGACCTATCGGTTTCCAGTTTACCAGATCAGTAGAATGGAATATAGGTACTCCCGGATAGACGGCAAATGAAGAGCATGTCAGATAATAATCATTTCCTTTTCGGCAAATGCTAGGATCTGGGTAGCATCCTTGTAATATGGGACTATAAAATTCATTTGCTGAAAGCTTGTTATCGTTATAAACTTTGTCCTGTCCGGTATAGGTGAAATGACTGAAAATGGCATTATCGGGTGATGAAGCCTGAAGCTGGTTGCCATAAGTAAATCCTGCCAGACTTATGGCTGCTAATGTGAGTAGACGGATGTGTTTTTTCATTGTTGATTTGAATTAATGTTTGTTGCAAAAATATGGATTTATGTTGTTGGAGATTGACAGCTATGTTACAAATATTGTTCTATTGATAACATTATGTACCAGCGTGTCAGGTAAATATTGAGGATATGTACGGTATTTGAAAAAATAAGTAACATAGATTATACTCTGTTCTATCGGACGTGAAAACTGTCTTTTTATAGTTATTTATACATACGGATTACTTTGTTTTGTAGAAATGTTCTATTTTTGGGGACTGTTTTTAGGATATTTAGGAATTGGAAAATTCAACAAACGAGTTATTATGAAACAAATTAAGTGTATTGGTATCCTGACATCAGGTGGTGATGCATCAGGAATGAATGCAGCGATTCGTGCTGTGACTCGCAGTGCCATTTGTAACGGTTATACTGTGAAAGGTATTTACAGAGGGTATGAAGGTTTGATCCGTAATGAGATTAAGGAACTTACGACTCAGGATGTCAGCAGCATTATCCAGCGTGGAGGAACAATCTTGAAGACTGCACGTTCGAAAGACTTTATGACTCCCGAAGGCCGTAAGGTGGCATACGATAATATGGTAGCTGCTGGTATTGATGCATTGGTTGTAATCGGCGGAAACGGTTCATTAAGCGGAGCGCAGATATTTGCCAATGAGTTTGATGTGCCTTGCATCGGTTTGCCGGGAACTATTGATAATGATTTGTATGGAACGGACTCTACTATCGGATATGATACAGCCTTGAACACAATTGTAGACTGTGTGGATAAGATTCGTGATACAGCAACTTCACACGATCGTATTTTCTTCGTTGAAGTGATGGGACGTGATGCCGGTTTTCTGGCACAAAACAGTGCGATTGCTTCTGGAGCAGAAGCAGCCATTATTCCTGAAGACCAGACTGACGTAGACCAGCTGGAGAAATTTATCGGTCGTGGCTTCCGTAAGTCGAAGAACAGCAGTATAGTCATCGTGTCGGAAGCTCCGAAAAACGGAGGGGCAATGTACTATGCAGAGCGTGTGAAAAATGAATATCCGCAGTACGATGTACGTGTAACAATCTTGGGACATTTGCAGCGAGGTGGTTCTCCTAGTGCCTACGACCGTATTTTGGCTAGCCGTCTGGGAGTAGGAGCTATCGAGGCTTTGAAAGAAGACCAGCGTAATGTTATGATAGGTATCCGCAATGATAAAATTGTGTATGTTCCTTTCACTGAGGCTATCAAGAAAGACAAACCTTTGGATAAGTCGCTGATTGAAGTGCTTGACGAACTTTCTATTTGATAACAGTTTTTTGTTTTGCCACAGGCTGTATGATTATTGCAGCCTGTGGCATTTTTTATTCTGCCAGATATTGTAGTATATCTTCAGTCCGGTCGGCTATAAAATCAGGATGGTATGCTTCCAGTTCCGTGCGTGGACGGAATCCCCAGCTTACTCCTATGGTGGTTACTTCTGCATTTATTCCGGTCTGCATGTCTACGCATGAATCTCCGAGATAAACGACCTCTTCTTTTTTTACCCCCGTTTTCTCAATAATTTCAAAAATGACACTGGGATCGGGTTTGGCTGGTACTCCTTCTCTCTGTCCGAATACTTGTGCGAATGTTATTTGCGGGAAGTATTGTTTGATCAGTTTGGAGGTAGCTTCCTGATATTTATTAGAGGCTACTGCCAGCATCATACCTTTGCGTTGCAGTGTATCCAGTACATCGGTTATACCCGGATAGGGTTGGCTAAGGTCTGCATTGTGTATATTATAATAAGGTATAAACAGAGAACGTATTTTCAGAATATTCGCTTCACTGCGTTCATTTTCGGGTAAGGCACGTTCAAAAAGTTTGTTTATTCCGTTTCCTACAAAATAGCGGTAGGCATCTGTTTCGTGTGTAGGAAATCCACATTCCTGCAATGCGTAATTGGTTGCTCCTGCCAGGTCGGCAATTGTATCAATCAATGTTCCGTCAAGATCGAATATTGCTAGTTTTTTCATAATCTGTATGTCTTGTTTTTATGCTTTGCAAAGATACAATAAATGAATGAATAAAGTTCATTTAGATTTTGGGGGAGCGAATGAAAAAACATCATGAAATGTTTGCGAAAACTTGCTGATGTTTTTTTTAAAATTGAGCAATTTTTCAGCTAAACTTGCTGATGTTTTTTTGAGGACTATTCTTCGGATACTAAAAGCTAATTTGTTATCTTTGTATTCCTTCTGGTTAACGCTGATAATTGTTGGTGGCATGAAAAACATAATAAAGTTTCTTATCCGTTTAGTCTGTATGGTGTGTCTTACTTTTATGGCCGTACATACAGCCTGTGCACAGTCGGATGAATTTGCCACATGGACAGGAGTCAAATTAAATTATAAAGTGACGAGCCGCTGGAATCTGTCGGGGGCGGCAGAGTTTCGTTCGAAAAACCATCTGAAGGAAGCCGATCGTGTAAGTCTGAATTTGGGGACTGGTTACAATATATTGTCTTTCTTAAAATTGGAAGGACTGTATGAAGTACATTACCGGAATAGAGGTAGTGAAGGGTGGAAGTTCAGACATCGTTATCTTGCCGGAGCGCAGGGATATCTGAAATGTCATGATTTTAAATTGTCTTTACGGGAATTTTTTCAGCAGACCTTTTTCGAAGGAGATGTAGAAAGCAGGCTCCGCTCGCGGATAAAGATCGATTACGCACCTGTATCCTGGAAAGTACAACCCTATTTTTCTGTAGAACTTTACCAGCCGGTAGGAGAGGACGTATTTTTCAGCATAGCGCGTATGCGTTATCGTCCGGGAGTAAATGTAAAACTGTCAAGTCAGTGCTCATGTAATGTTTTCTATTGCCGTCAGTATGAACCGAAACGGTCTGCCAATATCGTAGGAATCGAATTTTCTGTCAGCATTTAGTATGCATTCGACTTTTCTGTGCGGATATGCCGAATATATAAAAATCCAGACGGATACTTTTTTGTGGAAATAACTTTCGTTATTTTTGTGATATGAAATCTTTAACTGTTTGATAAAATGAATTTTCTGGAACTTGTAAAAGCACGTTATTCAGTAAGGAATTATGAGGAACGTCCGATAGAACAAAACAAGCTGGACTATATAATGGAGTGTGTGCGTCTTGCACCGTCGGCTGTAAATTTCCAGCCTTGGAAATTTGCTGTGATAACCGAGAAAAAACTGCTGGAAGCCTTGAAATCTGCCTATCCCCGTGAATGGATAAAGACAGCTCCTTGTATCATTGTGGCCTGTGGCGATCATAATGTAGCATGGCATCGTAAGTTGGACAACAAAGATCATACCGATGTGGATGTTTCTATTGCAGTAGAACATTTGTGTCTGGCTGCAGCCGAACAAGGATTGGGAACATGCTGGGTATGCAATTTTGATGTACCTCTCTGTAAGGAGATATTGGGATTGCCTGCAAACATAGAGCCGGTAGCCCTTGTTCCGGTAGGATATCCTGCCTCGCAGGAGGTTCCGGAGAAGAACCGCAAGCCTTTACAGGATATTTTATTCTGATAAATTTACATTATTTAATAGCGGATATTTACGAAATGTAATCTGAATCCGTAATTTTGGGACACTCTTTAGAAACTGGTTTTCTGGAGAGTGTTTTTTTTGTACAATTAATAACTTATTTATATTATGGAGAACATCGGAGTCGGATTATTGTTAATGGTGGTCGGAATGTGTACCGTTTTCTTGATTCTTCTGATTGTTATCTGGATAAGTCAGTTCCTTATTTCTGTGGTGAATAAGATAGCCCCTGAAGAAGAGCCGAAGAAGAAGCCTGTTACAAGTGGGCCTTCTACAGATGCCGGGGCAATGGATGCTATTAAGGCCGCTGTGGAAATTCTGACTGCCGGTAAGGGTCAGGTGATAAAGATTGAAAAATTGAAATGAATCTGTTAAAGAAAAACACATTACTTTTACAATGGAAAAAGAAGTAAAATTTAGTCTGGTCTTTCGTGATATGTGGCAGAGCGCAGGAAAATATGTGCCTCGCATAGACCAGTTGGTTAAGGTGGCCCCAGCCATTATCGAAATGGGGTGTTTTGCTCGTGTTGAAACAAATGGGGGAGGTTTTGAACAAGTTAATTTGCTTTTTGGAGAAAACCCGAATAAAGCTGTACGTGAATGGACAAAACCGTTTCACGAAGCAGGTATTCAGACACATATGTTAGACCGTGCCTTGAATGGCTTGCGCATGAGTCCGGTTCCTGCCGACGTACGCAAATTGTTTTATAAGGTAAAAAAAGCTCAGGGAACAGATATTACACGTACCTTCTGCGGACTGAATGATGTTCGCAATATTATCCCTTCAATCGGTTATGCTCACGATGCTGGAATGATTTCTCAGTGCTGTCTGTGTATCACATATTCACCGGTGCATACCGTAGAATATTATCTGGATATGGCAAAGAAACTGATTGAAGCCGGATGTGATGAAATCTGTATCAAGGATATGGCAGGTATCGGACGTCCGGTTTTCTTAGGTAAGATCGTTGCCGGCATCAAGCAGATAAAGAAAGATATTACTATCCAGTATCACTCTCATGCCGGACCTGGTTTTAACATGGCTTCTATCCTCGAGGTATGTAAGGCCGGATGTGACTATGTAGATGTTGGTATGGAACCTCTTTCATGGGGTACAGGACATGCTGATGTAATCAGTGTGCAGGCAATGTTGAAAGATGCCGGCTTTAAGGTTCCTGAAATCAATATGCAGGCCTACATGAAAGTACGTTCGCTGATTCAGGAATTTATGGATGATTTTCTGGGTTTGTATATCAGTCCGCGTAACCGTCTGATGAACTCATTACTGATCGGTCCGGGACTTCCAGGTGGTATGATGGGCAGCTTGATGGCCGATTTGGAAACCAATCTGGAGTCTATCAATAAATATAAGGCAAAACGTAATTTGCCGTTTATGACTCAGGATGAACTGCTTATTAAGCTGTTTGATGAAGTGGCATATGTATGGCCGCGTGTAGGTTATCCTTGTCTGGTTACTCCGTTTAGCCAGTATGTAAAGAATCTGGCTATGATGAATGTTATCCAGATGGAAAAAGGTAAGGAACGCTGGGGTATGATTGCCGATGATATCTGGGATATGATTTTGGGTAAGGCAGGACAGTTGCCCGGCAAGCTGGCTCCGGAAATTGTGGAGAAGGCTGAACGTGAAGGACGTAAATTCTTTACAGGTAATCCTCAGGATAATTATCCTGACCAGCTGGATAAATATCGTCAGATGATGTGGGAAAAGAAATGGGAAACCGGTCAGGACGATGAAGAACTCTTCGAATATGCTATGCATCCGGCTCAGTATGAGGCCTACAAGAGTGGAAAGGCTAAAGCTGATTTCTTGGAAGATGTGAAGAAACGCCGTGAAGCGAAGGAAGAAGTACACATGGCCAACGATCAGACTAAGATATTGACTGTTGATGTCAACGGCCAGCCATATCGTGTGACAGTAGCCTTTGGTGATGTTAATCCTGCAACTTTGCATGGTGCTCAGGCAGCTGCTCCTGCAGAACAGCCTGCGGCAGTTCCTGCTGGCGAAGGTAAAGAAGTGCTTTCACCGCTTGAAGGTAAGTTCTTCCTGACCAAGAATGCTCAGGAAACTCCGCTGAAGGTAGGAGATAAGGTGAGCCAGGGTGACGTAATATGCTACGTGGAAGCCATGAAGACTTACAATGCGATACGTGCCGAGTTTAGCGGAACCGTAACTGCCATTTGTGCTAATTCGGGTGATTCCGTATCAGAAGATGATGTATTAATGAAGATATTATAATGGAAGATATATTTGCAAGATTATATGATATGACTGCGTTCAGCAATATTGTTGCTGATCCGCGGTTTCTCATCATGTATGCCATTGCTTTTATTCTCCTTTATCTGGGTATCAAAAAGCAGTATGAACCTTTGCTGCTTGTGCCGATAGCTTTCGGGGTATTGCTAGCCAATTTCCCGGGTGGCGATATGGGAGTTATACAGGCTGATGAGAATGGCATGGTGATGGTGAATGGTGTGATGAAGAACGTCTGGGAAATGCCTCTGCATGAAATTGCTCATGAGCTGGGCTTGATGAACTTCATTTATTATATGTTGATCAAGACAGGATTCCTTCCTCCTATCATCTTTATGGGAGTAGGTGCATTGACCGATTTTGGACCAATGCTTCGTAATCTTCGTCTTTCTATTTTTGGAGCGGCTGCTCAGTTGGGTATTTTTGCTGTACTGCTGGTTGCTATCCTGATGGGATTTACTCCTAAGGAAGCTGCTTCACTGGGTATTATTGGTGGTGCAGATGGTCCGACAGCTATCTTTACAACAATCAAGCTGGCTCCTCATTTGTTGGGTCCTATTGCTATTGCGGCTTATTCGTATATGGCTTTGGTTCCGGTTATCATTCCGCTGGTTGTTCGTATCTGGTGTACTAAGAAGGAACTTTCTATCAATATGAAAGAACAGGAGAAGAAATATCCTTCGAAGACAGAAATCAAGAACCTGCGTGTGCTGAAGATATTGTTCCCTATCGTAGTTACAACCATTGTAGCTTTGTTTGTTCCGAGTGCAGTACCTTTGATCGGTATGCTGATGTTCGGTAACCTGGTAAAGGAAATCGGTAGCAATACTTCACGCTTGTTTGATGCTGCTTCCAATAGTATTATGAATGCAGCAACTATCTTCCTGGGTATTTCAGTAGGAGCAACTATGACAACAGATGCTTTCCTGAATTGGACTACTATCGGTATTGTAATTGGTGGTTTCCTTGCCTTTGCATTGTCTATTTCAGGTGGTATTTTGTTTGTGAAGGTTTTCAATCTTTTCACTAAGAAGAAGATTAATCCGCTGATTGGAGCTACTGGACTGAGTGCTGTGCCTATGGCAAGCCGTGTAGCCAATGAAATTGCTTTGAAATACGACCCGAAGAATCATGTGCTTCAGTATTGTATGGCAAGTAATATTTCAGGTGTTATCGGTTCGGCTGTTGCTGCCGGTGTGCTGATTTCTTTCTTGGGATAAGACTCTTGTATTATAATAAAAAACTCCTTTTATACACTGCTCTGGGCGGGTATAAAAGGAGTTTTTTTATTAGGTGTATATCTGTATTTTATTTGTTTTATTGCTGTCCGGTAGAACTTTTACGATTGTTGGTATTTGCTTGAATATAGTCGTTTGAACATTGTTTTAATAAACGGGAAATGCCAGTGTAAACATATCTTGGTCTGATACATAATAATTTATAGAGTAATGTTTATACAGAAAAACAGCTCTTTCAAAGTAGTATGATGACCAGCTCTTTTTCAAACGGTCTATGAAGGCTGATGAAGATTTCTTATCGGGCAGCAATAATAACTGTAATGCCAAAATGAAAAACGTGTTGCTCGATGTATGAAAAAAGAAAGAGGACAATCCTCGGAAGAGAATTGTCCTCTCATATAACTCTTAGGTATAGAGTGTTAGTCTAAATTATTTGTCGCCACGGATAGCTGCGATACCCGGAAGGATTTTACCTTCGATAGCTTCCAACAAAGCACCACCACCAGTAGAGATGTAAGAAACCTGATCAGCCATACCAAACTTGTTGATACAAGCTACAGAGTCACCACCACCGATCAATGAGAATGCACCTTCTTTTGTAGCTTCAGCAATAGCTTCTGCAATTACTTTAGAACCACCTGCGAAGTTGTCCATTTCGAATACACCAGCAGGACCATTCCATAAAATAGTCTTTGCACCCTTGATAGCTGCTTTGAATTCTTCACGAGTCTTAGGACCTGCATCCAATCCCATCCATCCGTCAGGAATGTTCTTGTCGTCGCAAACCTGAGTGTGTGCGTCGTTTGCAAATGCATCAGCAGCTACACAGTCGCAACCCAAAACCAAGTTAACACCTTTAGCTTTAGCTTTAGCCATGATGTCAAGAGCTAAGTCAAGTTTGTCATCTTCAACCAATGAGTTACCGATCTTACCACCCTGAGCTTTTGCAAAAGTAAATGCCATACCACCGCAAAGGATCAAGTTATCTACTTTGTCCATCAAGTTTTCGATGATACCGATCTTAGTAGAAACTTTAGAACCACCCATGATAGCAGTAAACGGACGTTTGATATCTTTCAAAACGTTGTCTACAGCCTGAACTTCTTTTTCCATCAGGTAACCCAACATCTTGTGATCAGCATCGAAGTAGTCAGCGATAACTGCAGTAGAAGCATGTTTACGGTGAGCTGTACCGAATGCATCCATTACATAGCAGTCTGCGTAAGAAGCCAAAGTTTTAGCAAATTCTTTCTGAGAAGCTTTCATAGCTTTCTTTGCATCTTCGTAAGCAGGATCTTCTTTTTCGATACCTACAGGTTTTCCTTCTTCTTCAGGATAGAAACGCAAGTTTTCGAGCAACAGAACTTCACCTGGTTTCAAAGCAGCAGCAGCTTCCTGAGCTTTAGCGCAATCTGGAGCAAACTGAACTGGAGTACCCAAAGCAGCAGCAACAGCGTCTACAATCTGGCTCAGAGAATATTTAGCGTTTACTTTGCCTTTTGGTTTACCCATGTGTGACATGATAATGAGAGCACCACCATCAGCCAATACTTTTTTCAAAGTAGGCAGAGCACCACGGATACGAGTATCGTCAGTAATTTTACCTTCTTCGTTCAAAGGTACGTTGAAGTCAACGCGAACGATTGCCTTTTTTCCGGCAAAGTTGAATTTGTCAATAGTCATCATAATCTCAATATTTTTTGTTTAAAGTTGTTTGTAATCTCTTTAAGATGCAGCGCAAAGTTAAGAAAAAAAAATTACGAAGTTCAATCTCTTTCAGCTAAATTCATTGGGGTGTGTTATTTTCTATTAAAAAAATGAACTGCACCCTCAAAGTTATATGTAAAACTTTTAGGGAGTAGTATTCATTTTTTTTATGGTAAAAAACAAAAAGCCTGTCATTAATTTTATCGACAAACAGATGATAAAATCAATGACAGGCGAAGAGGAGAGAATATTTAGCTTCCCCGAAAATATATCTTACTTTTTAGAAATGATAATTCAGACTCAGACCGAATACTTTATTCGTACGGCTATATACATCTGTACCTTTTACTCCGGTATTATTATAACTTTCTGTAGTCTTTGTATAATCATCATAGTTAGTCCAGAAATATGCAACGTCAATACTCCATGATTCATTGAAGTTGACTCTTGCTCCGAATCCTAGTGAGTATGAACTACAGTAGAAACTTGTATCTGTTTGGAAATCATTGCTTAATCCATAGTTTGTTTTCTGGAAACCTCCACTGATAGTTAATTCCTTGATGATATCCCATTCTATTCCGGCAAGGTATTCGTGTGTTCCGTGCTTCAATGTCTTCTGACGGTCATTCAACATACCGGCATGTTTGTCATCAAAGAAGTGGTATTCTACCGAGGCACGCAGGTTGTTCAAAATTTCGTATCCGGCAGCTACACTCAGAAATGCAGGAATATCGCTGGGAGTCTGTTCTCCATCAGCATAAGGTTTAAGAACTTCTTCTGGTACCCCTGGAGCATCTAAAGTATTAGTCTTGTTTTCGATATTTAAGTTTGTTTTGATTTCATATTTGGCAGCCAAGTTCCATTTCCCAAGTTTTACGTCGGCACCGATTATAGGAGTAACTCCCCAACCTGTCTGCTCGCAGTCGAGTGCCAGATTCATTAATTGCGTTCCTCCGAAATCTTGTTTTAACTGTGCTTTCAGATATCCTTCATAGCCGCTTTTTACATAGTTCATACGTCCTCCGGCGTATACACTCAGCCAGTCGTTGATTCTATAGCTTAATCCTAACTGTACACCATAAATATATTGTTTACCATCCATTGCGGTATTGATATCATACATATTAGGAGTAACAGGTTTTCCTATTAAACCAGCCAGCTGTTCGTTTTTATAAATTCCCCCAATTGCCAGAGAGTTAAACATTGGCAGACCGTTGTCGAAGGAAGCTTTTCCTCCTCCTCCTGTTATAGCAAAACTTGCAGAAACAGCCCAGTTCCCATCTTTATATACACCATGGAAAGAAGGGATGAACGGTGCTGATGCTGTACCTTTATAATTTTGTGTTGTTTCTTTGCCATCTAATGTCCATAATCCTGTAGTGGCAGCAATTTCACGAGTTTGATATGCACTTTGTCCGGTTAGTGAGAGGTGAAAACCATCTTTTTGTAAAAAGGCTAGTCCGGCTGGGTTGCTATATACACCGTCTACATCAATAGAGGCACCACGCGCTGCCATACGTAAAAAGGCGGCATGTTGATTGGTATTAGTTAAATAATCTCCTGCAAAAGTTGAATTTGAAACAATTAGCGTCGCTGCGCCGATAAGTAAAAATTTCTTCATTAAAATATATTTTTGATAAATTAAAGCCGCAAAGGTAGCTTTATTTTATCTGCTTCACAAACTTTTGGTGATTTTATTTGTAAAAGAAATAGTTTTAAAAGAAACTAATATATGTGATGCGTTGAGAAGTAATGAAAGAAAAGCACATCGATTCTATAAAAATAATCCTTCACTACCTTTTATTACTGACAGTAAAGAAAATAAAGATAGTGAAGGATATTGGAGATAAAAATTATCAATGTGAGTATTATTCTTTTTTAGAATAAGCTCCAGGATACAGTCAGTCCTGCCATGACAATAGCTACCATGCTCATCAATTTAATAAGAATATTCAAGCTGGGGCCTGACGTGTCTTTGAATGGATCGCCTACTGTATCTCCTACTACTGCTGCACGATGTACTTCGCTGCCTTTACCTCCGAAGTTACCTTCTTCTACATACTTCTTGGCATTATCCCATGCACCGCCGGCGTTTGCCATAAAAATAGCCAGAACAAATCCGGAAGACAATCCTCCGATAAGCAGTCCGATTACTCCAGGGACCCCGAATAATAATCCGGTGACAATAGGAGCTATTATAGCCAGAAGTGATGGAAAGACCATTTCGCGCTGGGCTCCTTGGGTAGAGATTTGTACACAGCGTGCGTAATCCGGCTCTGCCTTGCCTTCCAGTATACCCTTTATTTCACGGAATTGCCGGCGAACTTCTTCTACCATGCTGGCAGCAGCACGTCCTACGGCATTCATAGTCAGACCACAAAACAGAAAGGCCATCATACTTCCGATAAACATACCTGATAATACCTTTGGGTTCATCAGTGTTACGTCGTAATACATCATGAAATCTGTGAAACTAGCCTCGCGGATTGTTATGCTGATGCCACCTGGAAGTTCGAGAAGTGTTGTTCCGATACGTTCCAAGCCGATACGTATTTCTTCAATGTAGGAAGCCAGCAAAGCAAGTCCTGTCAGTGCAGCCGAACCGATGGCGAATCCTTTTCCTGTAGCAGCTGTTGTATTTCCCAAAGAGTCGAGTGCATCAGTACGGTGACGTACTTCTTCGCCCAATCCGCTCATTTCGGCATTTCCTCCTGCATTGTCAGCTATCGGACCATAAGCGTCAGTTGCTAAGGTGATGCCTAATGTCGAGAGCATTCCTACAGCGGCTATACCTATACCGTATAGTCCCATACCGATATTGGTGAAATCGAAGCCCGATGCCAGCCAGTAAGAAAGGATGATTCCGGCTACAACTGCGATGACTGGTATTGTTGTAGAGATCATTCCCAGCCCGATTCCGGAGATAATAACAGTAGCAGGCCCCGTTTTTCCACTTTCCGAAAGCTTTTGAGTCGGTCTGTACGATTGGGATGTATAATATTCGGTAGACTGTCCGATAATGATTCCTACCAATAGTCCTACTACTACAGCAAAGGCAATATTAACCCAATTAGTTATGTTTAGCATCCAAAGAATAAGGAATGTGCCTATTACGATGAGAACAGAACTGAGGTTTGTTCCGGTAGAGAGCGCTTTGAGCAATTCTTTCATGCCAGCGTTTTCCTTTGTACGTACAGCGAATATGCCAATAATGGAAAGGATAATTCCTACTGCTGCTATCAACATCGGAGCAATAACAGCCTTAAATTGCATTTCTGTATTGCCTGTTCCGATGAAGGCTGCTGCTCCTAGTGCGGCTGTTGCAAGTATTGATCCGCAATACGATTCATACAAGTCGGCTCCCATGCCAGCTACATCACCGACATTGTCACCTACATTGTCGGCTATTGTTGCCGGATTGCGTGGGTCGTCTTCGGGAATTCCGGCTTCCACTTTGCCAACCAAATCAGCTCCTACATCGGCAGCTTTCGTATAAATACCTCCTCCAACTCTGGCGAATAAGGCTTGTGTAGAAGCTCCCATTCCGAATGTAAGCATTGTAGTGGTGATGACACATAATTTAGCAGTCGGATTCATGGCATCTGCCGGAATACATTTGTCCAGAAGAATATACCAGAAGGATATGTCGAACAACCCTAGTCCAACTACTACGAGTCCCATTACTGCTCCGCTTCGGAAAGCAATCCGTAGCCCGCCGTTCAGTGAATTGCGTGCAGCATTGGCAGTACGTGCCGAAGCATAGGTCGCAGTTTTCATTCCCAGATAGCCCGACAGTCCCGAGAAGAATCCTCCTGTAAGGAAAGCAATCGGAACCCAGTGATTTTGCAGATTGAATCCGTATGCCATGATGGCAAACAAAATAACGAGTCCGATAAAAACAAGCGTAACAACTTTGTATTGTTGTTTTAAGTACGACATGGCTCCTTTGCGAACATGGGCAGCTATTTTCTGCATTTCAGGACTGCCTTCGCTTTCCCGCATCATTTGCTTGTAGAAATATCCGGCAAAAGCCAATGCCAGAATTGATGCAATGGGAACCAACCAAAAAAGATATGTTTCCATAAGATTTGATTTTAAAGTTGTTTCCCAAATGTAATAAATAAAATGGAAATAAACAGCTGTAAACCTTACTTTTATTTCTTTTCAGACATTACCAGCAGTTTATCTCCGGCATGAAGTTCTATCTGTCCGTTAGGAATAATAAATTCGTTTCCTCGTTTGATAAGCATCACGAGTGTGCCTTTAGGAATATTCATGTCGGCTAGCCGGTTTCCGGTTGAGAGCATGTCTTCTGTAAGCGTGATATCATCCAGATGGGTATCAATTTCTTCTGGAAGTTCTACACCAAATTCATTACCTTCTTTTTCTTCAGGCAAGTCAAGCTTGAGCCAGCGTGCCATTTTCGAAATAGTCATTCCCTGTATAGTAAGCGATAACAGAGTAATGAAGAATACGATATTGAACAACTGGTTTGAGCCGGGAATTTGTGCTATTACCGGATAAGTTGCAAAAATAATAGGAACGGCTCCTCTTAGTCCTACCCAGGAAATAAAAACTCGTGCCTTATTAGTGATTCCTTTAAATGGAAGCAGGCACAAAAATACACTGACCGGGCGTGCTATCAGAATCATAAAGACGCCGATAAGCAGAGCTGTTACAGAGATATCGAGCATTTCATGAGGATTGACCAAAAGCCCCAAAGTCAGGAACATGATTATCTGGAACAGCCATGTCAGTCCGTTCATGAACGTATTGGTTTCTTTCCGATAAGCCAGTCGGGCATTTCCAACAATCATTCCGGCGATATATACTGCCAGATAGCCGTTTCCTTTAACCAGGTCGGTAAGGGTAAATGTGATGAAGACCAGACTAAGCAGAAGAATCGGGTAGAGAGCACTGTTGGAAAGTTCTATTTTATTGACAAGCCAGACAGCGAACTTACCGAAGGCATATCCTATGACTCCTCCGAACAGGAACTGTATAAATAAGTCTTTCAGTATGACTGTTACGTCGAAATTGCTTCCGCTGCCGATAACCTGAATCAGTACAATGGTAAGCATATATGCCATCGGGTCGTTACTTCCACTTTCCAGCTCCAGCATGGGGCGGAGATTGTATTTAAGGTTCATGCGTTGTGAACGCAACAAGCTGAATACCGAAGCCGAGTCTGTAGACGACATGGTTGCAGCAAGCAGCAAAGAAACCATCAGAGTAAGTTCTATGTTGGCATGCGTGTAATGCGAAAGGAAGAAAATAAACAATCCGGTAAGCAGTGTGGTGACCAATACTCCCACAGTAGAGAGCAGTATACCTTGTTTTAAGACTGGTTTGATATCGGCGTATCGGGTATCCATTCCTCCCGAGAACAAGATGATGCTGAGTGCCATCATGCCGATAAACTGAGCGTCTGAAGCACTGTTGAACTGAATGCCGAGACCGTCACTGCCGAAAGCCATACCTACCAGCAGGAATAACAGCAGGGTAGGGATACCGAAACGATATCCGGTTTTGCTGATTAGAATACTTGTAAAGATTAAAATAGACCCGACTAGTAAAATATTTTCTGCAGTAATCATAGATGATATCAACTTTTAATATAAACACAAAGTAAACAAATAAAATTGGATTTTGGTTCACCTTTTATTGCATTATAAGTACTTATTGCATATATTTGTCACAGTTTTGTTCCGTCAGGCTTCCGATTGGTATATGCGAGGCCACGGATGAAAAGGGAATCGGGTGAAAGTCCCGGACAGTCCCGCTGCTGTAAGCTCCTTTGTAAAGGTTTGTTTACTACTTCAGGCCACTGCTTTCTTCTGTTTGAGAAAGTGGGAAGGCATAACAAACCGGAGTAAGTCAGAAGACCTGCAAAACGAAATCATGCTTGTGCTCTCGAGGAAAGAGTAACAAGAACTATGTTTTTACTATGTTAATATTAAGGAAGCTGATGTGAGAATGATTATTTCTCATATTGCTTTGTTTATTGTAGACCGATAAATTATTATAATCATGAGAAATGAATTGAAAAAATACATACTATCTGCCCATATAGTACTTATGGTCTTGCTGTTTTCCGCTTGTAACGGGAAGAGCAAGACCTCTTTTATGCAAGAAGGAGGTGATACACTGAATTTACGCTATGCAGAGAATCTGCAAATTGTAAAATACCAGCATTATACTCAGGTTACCCTGCGTAATCCCTGGGACACACTGAAAACGTTGCATACATATTTGTTGGTTAATAAACAGGATTCGTGTCCTTCATCCTTGCCGGAGGGTACAATTGTTCGGGTTCCTTTATCAAACTCCCTGATATTCTCGTCTGTGCACTGCGGACTTTTACAGGAGTTGGGCGCACTGGATAAAATAAAAGGAGTATGTGATTTGCAGTACATCCGTGTTCCTGCTATATTGGAAAGTTGTCGGAAGAAAGAAATAACCGATGCGGGGAGCAGTATGAATCCAGACATAGAGAAAGTGATAGACATGCATCCCGACGGTATCTTGCTTTCACCTTACGAAAATAGTGGTGGTTACGGACGTATAGAAAAGCTGAATATACCGATTCTTGAATGTGCCGACTATATGGAAACTTCAGCATTGGGGCGTGCCGAATGGGTACGTTTTTATGGGTTGCTGTTTGGAAAAGAGGCTGAGGCAGACTCTTTGTTTGCTGGGGTAGAGGAGGCCTATCTTTCACTCCGGAATCAAGTGAAAGACATAACACCGAAACCGACTGTCATTACAGAACTGAAAACCGGTGGTACATGGTATGTGCCGGGGGGAAACAGTACAATGGCAAAACTGTATGCCGATGCGGGGGCACGGTATATATTTGCCGATATTCCTCAAAGCGGTTCTGCTTCTTTGGCTTTTGAAACAGTATTCGATAAAGGACAGCACGCCGATTTCTGGCTGATAAAATATAATCAGCAGGTGGATAAAACTTATAGAGAACTGAAGAGTGATTATGCGCCATATGCCAATTTTGATGCGTTCCGCAATCGTCGGGTATATGGATGTAATACCAGCCGCATTTCTTTTTATGAGGAAGTACCTTTTCATCCAGAATTGTTGCTCAAGGATTTGGTAAAAGTATTTCATCCTGATATCTTGAAAGATTATACTCCAAGATATTTTACTAATTTAGCGGAGTGATATCTCAGAAAGTGTGTGCATGAAGACAAATAGAGGATATATATATGGTTGTGTACTTGCTGTAATGATTGTGCTGCTTATGGCAGCCAATCTGGTTTTCGGTTCGGTAGATATTCCGGTGAAAGCCGTAGCAAACATCCTTTTTGGCGGAGAAGTAGAAAAAGACAGCTGGCAGTTTATCGTATGGGAGTCGCGTGTTCCTCAGTGTATCACAGCTCTGCTTTGTGGAGCGGCTCTTTCTGCGTCGGGCCTGATGCTGCAAACCGTATTTAGTAATCCGCTTGCCGATTCTTCTATTTTAGGTATCAGTTCGGGAGCAAGTCTGGGAGTTGCACTTGTTCTGCTGGCAGGTGGAGGAAGTATCATTGCCGGAGAGTTTGTACTTTCAGGTTTTCTTTCTGTAGTAGCTGGAGCATTTGCCGGTGCGGCTTTGGTGATGGCAATCATTTTATCTCTGTCTGCCATAATTAAAAATACGGTGATGTTGCTTATTGCCGGTATTATGATAGGTTATGTAGTTTCTTCCATCATCTCATTATTAAACTTCTTTTCTACAGCCGAAGGGGTACACTCGTTTGTACTTTGGGGAATGGGAAACTTTGGTGGCGTATCGATGAAGCAGCTTCCCGGCTTTTCTATCATAACGCTGTTGGGATTGCTTATCGCGGTGTTGATGATAAAACCTCTTAATGCTCTGTTGCTTGGCATTCGCTATGCAGAAAATCTGGGTGTAAATATACGCAGGGTACGCAACTGGCTGCTGATTGCTACCGGATTGCTGACTGCGGTAACTACAGCCTTTTGTGGTCCGATTGCCTTTATCGGACTGGCTGTTCCTCATATGGCGCGGCTAATGCTGGGTACATCCAATCATAATATGCTTATGCCGGTAACGTTGCTTACAGGAAGTGCCGTCGCACTGTTGTGTAACCTGATTTGTATTTTACCCGGAGAGGCAGGCATTATTCCACTCAATGCCGTGACTCCTCTTTTAGGAGCTCCGGTCATTATTTATGTCATTATCAATCAGCGTAAGATTCAGTATTTTAATTAAATATGAAAATACAGTCTGTTGTCATAGAGGCCAAGGATTTAACTATCGGTTATCGACATGGTAAGCGGGGAGAAGTAGTTCATAGTCATTTAAATTTTGCTTTGTGCCGTGGTGAGCTGACTTGTTTGCTTGGATCAAACGGTGCAGGAAAGTCGACACTTCTTCGTACGTTGGCTGCTGTCCAGCCTCCTTTGTCGGGAGATATTACTTTGCTAGGTAAGCCGTTGGCCAGTTATTCTCCTAAAGAGCGTTCCCGGGAAATTGGTATTGTTCTGACAGATAAGACACAGGCTGGAGGATTATCCGTACGTGAACTGGTTGCCTTGGGACGTCAGCCCCATACCGGATTCTTCGGACGTTTGGGAAAAGAAGATCATGAAATCATCGACCATGCGCTGGAAGCAGTCAGCATGGCGGAAAAAGCTTCAAAATATACAGCGGAACTGTCGGATGGAGAGCGTCAGAAAGTGATGATAGCCAAAGCACTGGTTCAGGAATGTCCGTTGATATTGCTTGATGAGCCGACTGCCTTTCTTGATGTGGTAAGTCGCATTGAGATAATGACATTGCTCCATCGCCTGGCATCGGAAGAACAGCGTGCTATCTTAATGTCTACTCACGATATAGAACAGGCGCTGGTGCTTGGTGATAAACTCTGGCTGCTGAAAAAAGGGAAAGGACTGGAATGTGGGGTAACCGAAGACTTGATACTGGCTCACAGAATGGATACACTGTTTCCTCACGAAGACATTCGTTTTGATTCGATGCATGGCATTTATTCTCCAGAAGTAAAGGGGGGAAAATCTATTTATTTGTCGGCTTCCGATGAAATTCTCCGCCATTGGGCGCAGAATGCGATGAACCGTAATGGCTTTTTATGTCTTGAACTGCTGGGAGCGGACAGAAAGGAATGTTTGCCCTTGCTCGAAGTGAAATCTGCTAATCATCTGATATTAAGGACGGAAAGAAATACCGAAGTATATTGTTCATTCGAAGCCTTGTTTGCTTCTTCTCAGCTTGTCTGTGAATCGTGAGGGGGTATCGGGTTATTGCATCCGGATGTCTTAAAAGAAGCTGAAATTATATGAAAAGTTTGTACGAAAAAATAAAAAACATCAGCATGTTTTTAGGAAAACATGCTGATGTTTTTTTATTAATTTCAGCAATTTCTGATTGTGTTATTGAGGGGTGAGAATATATCCGAAAGTTACATAACCGATAATACCGCAAATTACTATCAGCAGAATCGGATTTACTTTATAGCGATACGACGCTATGAATGTGCCGGCAAACAGTATGACGCTTGTGAGAATCTGCCAGTTGTATGTTCCAAAGTTTTCTCCGTTCATCAATACCAGTGCTGCAGCAGCCAGCAATCCGACAACACCCGGGCGTAATCCTTCGAATACGGAAGCAATAATCGGGTGTTTCTGATATTTCAGAAAAAACTTGCTTATCAGTACCATCAGAATGAATGACGGCAGCACTACAGAAACTGTGGCGATAGTAGAACCTAAGATGCCTACTGCATGAGAATATCCAGCATTGACAACAGCTGAATAACCCACATAGGTAGCGGAGTTGATTCCGATCGGACCGGGAGTCATCTGGCTGATAGCTATGATGTCGGTAAATTCATTAGAACTGAGCCATTCGTGGCGTGTCACTACCTCGCCTTGGATCATCGAAATCATGGCATATCCGCCTCCGAATCCGAAGAGCCCTATCTTGAAAAATGTATAGAATAATTGTAAAAATATCATAGCTGTTTATTTTACTTCTGTTGGTTTTGTTTATTCTTGTATCGTCCGTACAGATATCCTCCTAGTCCACTTAGTATGATAACATAGATAGGAGAGAAATCGAGCAGCCAGATCAGCAGGGCAGAAACACAGGGAATCCAGATATTATACCGGCTGATCTTTGCCGATTTGGCCATTTTAAATGTTGGAGCAGCAATGAGTGCTACAACTGCGGGACGGATACCTTTAAAGATATTTTCTACTGCCGGAATATGCTTGAACTGCTGGAAAAACAGTGCAATGGCAAGCATGATGATAAAAGAAGGAAGGATCGTTCCCAGTGCCATCCAGAAAGCGCCCCAGAACTTTTTCAGTTTGTATCCGATGAAAATAGCTATATTGACAGCAAAAATACCTGGTACGGTCTGTGCCAATGCCATCAGGTCGAGAAAATCTTCTCTTGATATCCATTTTCGTTTGTCTACCAGTTCGTTCTCTATCAAAGGAACCATGGCATATCCGCCTCCTATGGTAAATGCTCCGATACGGGTAAAAATCAGAAACGATTTGATGTAAAAATTCATTGTCTTATACTTATTGTTTATTCTTTATTCTTCATTTTTCTTGTATATGCTAGGTGGCACGCCATAAAATTTCTTGAACGTATCGGTAAAATATTTAGGATCTGCAAATCCCATCATGTCGGCTACTTCGGCTACAGTATACCGCTGGCTTTTGAGAAGAGCAGCTGCCTCTTGCATACGTATATTTCTTATAAAATCATTTGGAGCCATTCCTGTAAGTGCTTTTATCTTGTTATAGAAACTGGTACGGCTCATATTCATTCCAGCACAAAGGGTATCTACCGTGAGGTCTTTGCCTAAATTTTCTTTTACCAGTACGGTAACCTTTTGCATGAATTCGTTGTCCAGGTTGGTCGGCATCGGTATATCTTCTGTTTTAGACTCGATATTGACCGACGCTTGCTGAAGTTTCTTGCGTATGATTTCTCTGTTCTCCAATATGTTGCTGATATTGGCTCTCAACACCATCAGGTCGAAAGGCTTGGTAATGTACATATCAGCCTTTGTTTCCAGTCCGCGGAGAATATCTTTCTTATCGCCTAAAGCTGTCAGCAGGATGATAGGTATGTGGCTGGTTTCGATATCCGACTTCAGTGTACGGCACATCGTTTCCCCGTCCATAACCGACATCATAACATCCGATATAATCAAGTCGGGTTGCTGAACTTTTATCTTGTCTATTGCCTCCTGACCGTTCTCGGCTCCATCTACCTGATAGATATCCGACAAGCTTTTCATCAGGAATAGACGAAGGCTGGCATTATCTTCTACTATCATGATTCGAGGACTGTCAGGATGAGCCGTAATTTGTGTCTGTTCTGCTTCGGGCATAGGGGCAACTATACCATCTTGCAACAAAACGGTTCTGAGATTCTGATCAACACCTTCATTTCTGTATTGATAATGTTCGCTCTGAATCGGGAAGCTTAACTGGAATGTTGTTCCTACATTTTCTGTACTGCTGAAACTTATTTTTCCTTCATGGTTTTTGATAAGTCTGTAAGTAAGTAGCATGCCAACTCCAGATCCGGTGATAAGCTGATTGGTTGCATTTTTTCCCCTGAATAAGAATTTGAATAATTTTTTCTGGTCCTCTTTAGGAATTCCTATTCCGGTATCTTTTATAGTCAATATCCACCGGTTCTTATTATGGTCCGTTTCTATGGTGACACTTCCTCCTTTTGGTGTATATTTTAATGCGTTGCTCAGCAGATTTTGCAAAATGGAATCTATCTTGTTCTGGTCTATCCAGACTTCCAGACTGGTAAAGCTACTTTTATACTGGAAGTCTATTCCTTTTTGTTCTGCATATGCTTTGAACTGTTGCATATAATTTTGTATATATTGATTCAGTTCATAGCGTACTACTGATATCTTGGAGCTATATAATTCTTCCTTCTGAAAGTCCATCAGGTTATTTGCCAGCTCCGAAAGATTATCCGTGCTTTGTATGGCAAGGTTCAGGTTGGTTGTACCTTGTTCTGTAAGTTGTTCATTCTTCAGGATTTCTCCTAACGGTGCTTTTATCAACGTCAGCGGCGTACGTATGTCGTGTGCCGTTTGCATGAAAAAGTTGATTTTGGCTTGTGAAATCTGCTTGTCGCGGCGTATCATCTGGTAACGGATAATAGCATAGCTAATTCCGATGATAATCAGGGCGTACAATAGGAATGCCCAGAATGTCATCCAGATAGGGCGTCCGATTAAAATTTGTATTTCACGTTCCTCCAGAATCTGATGGTTGTCCATCAGTATAGCACGCACGCGTAATGTATAATTTCCCGGTGACAGGTTGGTATATCTTATCAGGTTATCGCTTGAAGGTGGTGACCAGCGATCATAAAATCCTTCCAGCTTCCAGCTGTACATGATGTTGGAAGGATTGTCGAAGTTGATAGACGATACGTTCATCGAAAATGTATTCTGATCGTAGTCCAGCTCAATGCATGAAGTTTTGTCCAACGTCTGAGTAAGGGGAGAATTTTTTTCTCCCGGATGTACGGTACGATACATGATACTCAGATCAGAGAATATCATGTGGCTGGAAAATGTTTCCGGAAGCTGGATACTATCGGGTAATACGATAACTCCTTCATTACTTCCGAATATCATGTAACCGTCGCGCGAATGTATGGCCGCGTTAGGATTAAAGCTGGCAGCCAGCAATCCTTGTTCTTTGGTCCAGTTGATAAACTTGTTGGCCTTTATGTCGAAAAAGGACAGTCCATTTTCTGTTCCAAGATAAAGATTTCCGTTTCTGTCTGGCACGATGCTATATATGTTGTTACTGATCAGTCCACAGTTTTCGTCGTAATATCGGGTTACTTTTCCTGTCTTCTTTTCGAAAATAAATAATCCGTCACCGTAAGTACCGAAATATGTATAGTTTCCTGACGGATCATTGTATATCATGTTGATACATTGAATATCAAATTCCGTATCCAGAGGTATTGCTTGTTTTTTTAATTTATCGAATACAAAGACTCCATTGATTGTTCCTATCCATAAAGAATGCTCATCTTTTTGAGTAATACATGTAATAGGATAACCAATGTTGTATTCACAAACCTCCTTTGTCGTCAGGCTATATGATTTTAGTCGGTAAAACCCTCCAATCCAGATAAGTCTTTCATTGTCGCGGTAAATGCTGCGGATATACTTGTCTGGCCCTTCTCCTTGCCGGATGTTTTGTTGCTGGAAAAAGGTTACTTCTTTTGTTCTTTTGTCTATTTTATAAATGCCGGACATGTATCCTCCTGCCAGGATGATACCAGGACTGCTTTCGCATAGTGACGTAAATATGTGATTCTCACTTCGTTCTCCATTAGGTGAATGCGATGGTGAGAAGTTTATCCATTTGTTTTCGCTTACATCAAAATAACATATACCGTTGCTCGTTGCATACCAGGAATCACCTTCCGAATCTTCCATAACTCCGTTTATACAGTTGTTTGCCAGCGAATTAGTGTAATTGGCTGAGTGCATGAACCATTCGTAAGCAGGATATTTTTCGGTGTATATGGTGATACCTGTTGGATAGATAACATTCCAGATTCGGTTGGCACTATCCATATAAATATCTTTGATGATACTTCCGTTCATCTTATTGGGCTTACGGGTATCTTCTTTCAGAAAGTGATTTAACGTTAATTGTTTCAAGTCCAGTTTATATACTCCGTCACCGTCTGTTGCAATGAGGAGGACATCTTTCTCTTTCTTGCTTGGAATGATCTTGTTTACTCCGATGTCTTTCATGGAGTTGCCCATGCTTTCCAGTTGTTTTTCCTCGATATCGTATATAAACAATTTGTCTAGCAACGTGTTTATTATCAATTGCTTGGTCGGGCTATGATAATATATGTGGTCTATCAGATGAACATTGGGAAGTTGTATCTTCTTTATTTCAGTGAGTTGTTCTCCTTTCAGTTGTACTTCGTATAACAAATGTTCGGATGCGAGATAATATTTGTTTTTCTCAGCCTGAGTTATGCAGATAATTTTATCTGAAATAACAGGTGACAACTGATAATTTTTACTTTGATGATAGTTATATATGTATTGGCTTTGATTTGTGCAAAACCAAATATTTGCTTCTGAATCCATGTAAACACTGGATATAGGAGCTTTTTTCAGTGCGGGAAATGTTGCTCGTAAGTCGAATGCTAGTTGGAAGGAATCTCTTTGTTCGTCGTAACGAAAAACGAATCCATCTTTGCCGACTTCCCAAATAGTACTATCTTTATCTGTATAAAGAAAATTCAGATTGGGATAGAAGCTGAGAGGATTGTTGCATCGGTGGAGTTGATAGTGCTTGAATTGCTTTCCATTATACCGGTCAAGACCTTTGTGAGTAAGAATCCATATATAATTTTGTTTATCTTGCTGGATAGATAAAACTCTTCGGCTGCTGAGTCCATTATCCATATCGATATATTCAAAAATCTGGGCTTGTAGCGGAAGGAAAAACGATAGTAATAAGCACGTTATAATTAGAGTCGTTCGTTTCATTATTATTTGTTTTGTTCCGAGAATGAAATTATGCAAATGTCGGGAAAAAGGCTGATTTCTCAAAACAAAACGAAGAAAAATAAAAGGTGCTGTTTCTTCTGGTAAAGAACAGCACCTTTTTATAAATCAAGTGATATTTTTATTTCTTATGAGCTTCTACCCATTTGCGTGCATTGACAAAGGCTTCCATCCACGGAGTGATCTGGTCGTTGTCTTTACGGTCTAATGGATAATAAGCGTTTTCCCATGGGAAGCATGCACGTTCTAGGTGTGGCATCATTGCCAGATGACGTCCATCCTGAGAAGCGATACCAGCTACGCTGTAGTCTGAGCCGTTCGGATTACCTGGATATTCGTCATATGAATATTTCAATACCACGTTGTAGTGATCTTCCGGATAAGGCAATGAGAACTTACCTTCTCCGTGAGCTACCCAGATACCCAGTTTTGAACCACTCAAAGATCCGAACATTACACTGCGGTTCATCGGTACTGTTACACCCAAGAATGCTGATTCGAATTTGTGAGAGTCGTTGTGCAGCATCTTGCCTTTTTTCTTGTCTTCCGGAGTAATCAGACCAAGTTCCATCATCAACTGGCAACCGTTGCAAACACCCAGTGACAGCGTATCTTCACGAGCGTAGAAATTGTCGAGGGCTGCTTTAGCTTTCGGGTTAAACAAGAAGCTTCCTGCCCAACCTTTTGCAGATCCTAATACGTCTGAGTTAGAGAAACCACCACAGTAAACTACCATGTTGATGTCTTCCAAAGTTTCTCGTCCGCTTACCAGGTCAGTCATGGTAACATCTTTCACATCGAATCCAGCCAAGTAGAGCATGTATGCCATTTCGCGTTCACCGTTGGTTCCTTTTTCACGGATAATGGCAGCTTTGATTCCACTTGGTGTGCGACGGTCGGGATTAAGGCCGAACTGTGATAATTTACCAGTGAATGATTTATCGAATACAACTTCCAAAGGTTGTTGCTTATAGTTTTCGAAACGTTTCTTGGCACATCCGTTCATACTCTGTTTGCGGTCGAGCAGGTATGAAGTAGAATACCATACATCGCGCAGATAATCAATGCCGAACTGATAAGTTGCATCGTGTTTAGTTACTAAGATATGACGTTCTTCTGTAGGAACACCAATCTTGACATAACCAACACCGGCTTCGTCCAGAATCTTCTTTACTTCAGATTTGTGCTTGTCTGCTACCTGAATGATAACACCTGGGTTTTCAGCAAACAAAATCTTGACGATATCATCGCACTTAATCTTGTCGAGGTTGATTTCCATACCACCTTCTGTGTTAGCGAAACACATTTCAAGTAAAGTAGTAATCATACCTCCGGCTGAAATATCGTGTCCGGCAAGAATCAGTTGTTTGTCTACCAGTTCTTGAATAGCAAGGAAGGCATCGCGGAAATATTCCGGATTCTGTACGGTTGGTACGTCGTCACCAACTTTATTCAGTGACTGAGCGAATGCAGAACCACCTAAACGAAGTTCGTCAAAACTGAAGTCGATGTGGTAGAAAGTTGACTTGTCTTTGTTGACCATAACTGGAGAAACAACTTTCTTGACATCCGAAACTTCTCCTCCTGCAGAAACTATAACAGTTCCCGGGCTGATGATTTTTTCTCCGTTCGGATATTTCTGAGTCATTGACAAAGAGTCTTTACCAGTAGGCACATTGATTTGTAATGCGCAGCAGAAATCAGACAGAGCTTTTACTGCTGTATACAAACGTGCATCTTCACCTTCCTGTGAGCGGCAAGGCCACATCCAGTTGGCTGATAAAGAAATACTGTCGAGCCCTTCTGCCATAGGAGCCCATACGATATTGGTCAGAGCTTCTGAAACAGCAAGTACAGAACCAGCAGCAGGATTTGCCAATGCAGCCTGAGGTGCATGACCTAATGCTGTTGCAATACCCTTTTCTCCACG